>Ga0316603_10000204_pt1 | contig 32224 bp, 11 predicted proteins | sample OWC_soil_day10_n_FD_207649 | JGI IMG/M metagenome (GOLD analysis project Ga0316603, IMG submission 207649) | Wetland soil microbial communities from Old Woman Creek delta, Ohio, United States - OWC_soil_day10_noCT | ecosystem: Environmental > Terrestrial > Soil > Wetlands | place: USA: Ohio... | reverse complement strand
ATCAGTTTATCTTTTCCCACTTCAGGTTTCAAAAAGACCGTATCTCTGCCGAGCGCTTCCCACTTCAACCCATCAAGACTATACGCCAGATGCAGTCCGTCGCCGTTGCCCTTGAAATACGAGAACAGATAAACGTATTTATTACATGCTGGTAATATTGAGCCGATGCCTTTATCTTCAGCACCTGATTTGAAGTGGTTACATAATCCTTTCAATTTCAATTCTTTTATCCCTTCAGCTACAAAATAAGCAACCTGTCGGGCTCCTTGTTCCATCATGTGTGTATCGTCCTTTACGCCTTCAGGTTTGACCGGATCTTCACCGGGTTCGGTGTGCCGATAATAGGCTACTGACTTTTTGTCACCCAGTACGGTTATAAAGTCCCTGGTTTTCTGATTGATGTCGATCAGCTGCACGCCGTACTCCTTTGCAATCTGACGCATGATGACAGGGTACTCTTTCAGCCGGTCGTCGGTGAGGTTACCATTAACAAATGTGCGCATAACAACAGAAGTCAATAAAACCGGATGAGCCTTTTTTCCTCTAACATCCTGTATCATTTTCAGGAGGTTATCGCGGTAATCAGCCCGTGATGCATGTCTTTCGGGACGGGTGGAGGCATCGTTGTGTCCAAACTGTATAAAAACATAATCGCCTTTACGAACCTGTGCAATCAGTTTGTCCCAGCGTCCTTCGTTCAGAAAAGTTTTCGTACTGCGTCCGCCCATGGCGTGATTAACCACTTCGACGTTATCGTCCAGAAATTCAGAAAGCATCTGCCCCCAGCCTTTAATCAGTCCGTCTTTTTCAGTTTTGTAGGTCTGCGCGGTAGAATCTCCGGCAATGAAAATCTTTATCTTTTTATCAGATGATGTAAAACCCGTTACGAGTACAAGGATTATGAGTGATAGAATATATTTTTTCATAAAATTTGAATAGCCCCCCATCCCCTGAAGGGGGAGTTGGAGAGCTGATTAAACTGATTTTTATTTTACTTTTCTTTCAGAGCTTCGATAGTTACAGGTCCCAACAATCCGGAATGTGCTGTTTCCCATTTATCGTAGAGTGTTTTCTTATAATTGATATCCACAAAATTTATTTCGTTGAAAATCCGCCATTCCACTCCCCGTCTGTCGTAATCGGAAATGCTGTTAGCAGGCAGGTTGGTTACCTCCACTTCCAGCAGGTTTTCGCCCTGTTTCAGGTATTTTCCGATAATAACTTTAAATGGAACGGCAAATAATGTTGTCACCTCATTGCCATTGAGGTAAACACGTGCACTTTCGCGCACATCACCCAGGGTGAGCTGATATTCGTCTGCCGACAGGTCATTCATCATAAATCTTGTGCTGTATCGTGCCGTCCCCCTGTTTTTCGCGGCATTTTCGTTCGCCAGTTCTGTCCACGAAATCAGTTTCCCTGTTTTGAAAACTCCAAGAATAGCCGGTTCGCTCTCCACAAAAGTAATTTCCCAGTTATCGGTAAGTTCTATTTTCTTACCATTTGGTATGAAATAATGCCAGTTCCCAGCTTCCACGTTTTTATCCGAGAAGGTTTTAAGTATGACTGATTGCCCAGGCTCAAGTTCCATATACACTTCAGTTTTGTTGTTTACAGTGCGTATTTTTGCCTTGCCCGAAGTACCCGTCATTGGATCGAAAAACAGGGCAGATTGTGCATGTACAGCCAGCGGAACCCAGTTTTTCACCGGATTATTGGTCAGCAGCGTAAAGAAATAATGATATCCGGTTTCGTTTTTGCGGCGAATGTACTGACCTTTGAAGTTTTTCGAAAAACTCTCACTGTCAATTCCGGCCAGTGACAGCATATTATCGAAATCATTTCCGGTAATAATCATACCTTTTCCCCATTTGCTCACCTGCGACTGAGCAAAACTGGCTTCCGGCAGATGATTAATCATTTTCTTCATCGTTTTCTCACGCTTCTGGTAATTCTTCAATCCGGGAACTCCTTCGGGATATTGTTCTGCAAAAATTATTTTTGCACCTTCGTGAGCCAGTTCAGTCAGTTTATGGAGCGTGGCCAATGGCATAAACCGGGTGGATGGAAGGACGAGTGCCTTGAAAGTATTGCCTCCGGCAGTTTTTATCAGACCATTTTCCACACTGGCCGACATGATGAAGCGGTCGGTAATATAATCCACGTCCCTTCCACTTTCTCTGATTTTCTCAACTGTATTGTAGAATTTTGGCAACTTGGCTCGTAATCCGTGAATTCCGAAGGCGAAGTAGTAGTTTTCCTGCTGCTCGTACCAGATATCGTACACCGGAAAATAGACCAACAAATCGTTGTCCGGCTGACCGTACTGCAGAAATGATTGTACACGGGTAATATATGAAAAGAAAGCCGGGGCATCCTTCCAGATGGTATTGGTGGGCGACATGTTGACCGAGGCATAGAAAAGCCATCCGGGCCATTCTGCTTTATGGGGCGAATAGGGAGTACCATGAAAAAACACGTGATTAACCCCGGAGGTGAAAACCTGATCAATTTCCGGTTTGCACTGCGAAAGCGAAGTCCTGAAATGTTCGGTAAGCCAGGTGAAAGTTTCGGATGATGTAAACTTTTTACCTGTAATGTGTGCCGCAGAGCTTGCCATCTTGAGTGTAACGGGATCTCCATCATTTATTTTCCTCATTTCATCTTTTCTCAGTCCAGGTATGTCGAAATCCGAAATGCCGAAGATTTCACATTCAGGAATATCAACAGCAGCATAAAGATCAATGATGTTGGCAGGCGAACCGTGTGCCTGGTTGCGTGTTATCGCACCTTGACTGTGTGCCCACGATGTCCATTGTTCAGTGAAGTTAGTCAGGAGCATTTCGCCCAGTGTTTCACGATAATCGGATACCACCCGACAAGAAATATCCGTTTTTCCTTTGCCGAGTAATTCCGGGAAATACTCTTCAAGTTTATATCCTCTTCTGTCTTTAAATTCCTGCAACAGCGCTGGTGTCCAGTCAGCATTGTACACTTCGTAGGAGTCATTGAAGAATGTATTCGGATAAGGAGTAGCTTCACGGGCAAAAGCGTTGTTAAATTTAGTCAGGTAATTCTTTACGGCTTTTGAATTGAAATGATCCATCACATAACCCTGACCACCTGGTGCGGAGCGTTTCACCTCCTGCAGGGTTTTCCCCACAAACAAGGCTATCAGTTGCCACTCACCTTTGGGTGCTTTCCAGTTGAGATTACCCTCTTTCGATACGAGTTTTGTAATATCCAGTTTTTTCCCTGTAGCAGCATACGCCATCAGTCGCGACAGATAAGCCACTTTTCGTTGTTTGGAATCGTCTATAGTAATGTTCAGTGAGATATTTTCCTCTCCCCGAACCTCATATTTCTGAAAAACAGCCTTTGTTGCTGCATCCTCCACCGTAACTTCAGGTCCTCCAAACGGCCAGCCGGTGCCGGTATTCATATCTACTTTCATGCCCGATTTACCCGATTGAGTTTCGGTATGTGCAAGCATCTCCATCCAGCGGGGCGTGAGGTAGCTGATATTGTTTGCATCATTGCCTTTCACCCCGTAAATGGGCGTAATTTCCACACCGCCTAATCCGGCTTTACCCAGTGCGCTGATGTTGTAAGTCAGATTTTCTTTATCCACAGCACTTCCCAGCCACCACCAGCGCGTCCAAGGTTTTGTTTCGGAGGTAATGGCAGGCCAGTCGGTATCCGATGCCCATGCATTTGATATTGCAATAAGCATTAGAATTAAGAGGTAACATGATTTGTTTTTCATTGCTATATGTGTGTTTTATCAATCTATCAATTCGTGAAATAAGGGATAAATGAAACAATTTACCTGGTTATTTTTTTTGTGTTTATCAGCAAAGAATCAAAATTAATCCAATAAGGGTTTCACTCCTAAAACCCGACTTACTTTTTTGTCTTAACACAAAAAAGTAAGCAAAAAAAATCAAGACTCCGCCCGCTTCACTCGAAAAATTGGCGCTCGTCTGGCTAAATCGTCCAAACTTGTTGAAGTTCGCCCAAATTTTCACATTTAGGAGAATAGCAGCACGAACTTCAACTTCAAACAAGGACGATTTTTAACGCCAGTCTCACTGATTTTTCGGCTCACCGGACGAGGTCAATCGTTAGCGAGCCGTTTTGAAATTTTCATGTCATTATGTGGACAATCATTTAACTTAAAACGTGTCCCGTACTTGTTTCGAAACCAAATAACCTATTAACCAATAACTCAATAAGCTATTTGATGTTTTTTTTCAACTCGTCAGGCGCATCCTTTGTCATGGACATATTCAGCCCCTCACCCCGCTTTATCGCCAGATTTTCTATCATTTCCAAAGTTACATTATTTTCAGGAAAGAATAAACCGGAGTTCATATATTTCAGAATTGAATACCGCAACTGTCTGGCAACAAGCTGTTTATCCAGACCTTTCTGAATATCAGCACTGCACACCATTATTTTTCCATTACCGACTTTCGCCTCGAAGAGCATAGCTAACCGGCGGTTGATAAACCAGGTGTCGATGGGCTGAACGATGGGCTGAAAGGATACAGGGAAATCGGCTAGTTCCATCACCTGTGCTCTGTTAACCAGCTCCCACCATTGCAGATTGGAGTAATAATCGGTCGGAAAATCCTTAAATACCGGATGAAAATCGTTAATAAGTACGCCCGTGGTATGTGGCGGACGCATTTTGAACCAGGAAGTATTCCAGAATGCAGGAACAAATTGTTGAACCACATCCTTACCCTGTGTGACTTTACCAGCCATCTGCAGAAGTACCGAACCTCCTTCTTTCAACACCTGTCTTGCTTTATCATCAATTTTATCACAGATATAAACCGAAGTGGTATCAACCTGCGGCAGTGTTTCGGGATAGACCCAGAAATCCCAGTTATTGGATATGTCTGTTCCATTCAGACGTACCTCCAGGTTGAGCTTTTCGGCAGTTGTAACAATGTTCAGTGGCAGTGATATTTCCCCCAATTGCTGACAGTTACCAATCTGAATGTCCTGCGTAGCAAGCAAGCCTTCGGCAAGAACTTTACCCAGCTGATTTTTCACCGTCCATCCGGTTTGTTCTCCTGTGAGCGTGTTTTCTCCAAAATGTGCTATTTCAATTTTCGCTTTCAAGTCTTCGCTATTTCTGAAAATAAACTTATCCATCCTGGCGAGTAACACGGTGGGCGCACAGAAATGCTTGAATTCTTCGGCACTGATGTATCCCTTATTTTCCCAGAAAGCATTCAGCACACCTACCAGCGCTGTTCCCTGACCTGAATAATCATTGAGAGAAAGCAGCTGAAATCCTGCATATCCTGGTGTTCGCAATGTTTTTTCAATCTCGTTTTTGTAACAAAGTGCCTGAAGCTTGCCCGAGGCCATCAGAAAAGCGGTAGCCTGTTCACCCATTCCGCGATCGGACAAATCCTGGCGAAACAGTTCGAAATTGCGGGCTTTCATCACGCCGGTATATTTCGGTATTTCCCTGAAATCGGGGAAAACGCACCACTGGCCGGTTTCGTGCGATACATAAGGCTGTCGTACCGTGTCAATCCTGCTACGATAATCGGAATTGGTCTCAGGCCGACGATCCCAGTCCAAACCGCGTGCACCTGCTTTGACGTGATACTGACTGGCAGGTTGCCAGTCCCAACTGCCACCTACCGAAGCTCCGGTATAAACTCTGCGCGTATCTTTTTCTTTCCAGTAATTGACGAATTTCGACACCCAGGACACCCAGCGTCCGCGTGGTTCATTGCCGATGGCAAACATACAAAAGGAGGGGTAATTTCCGTACTGTTTTACAATCCGTTCGGCTTCTTCCCAGAGGTATTTATCCACCGGACGGCCATCGCCCAGGGAGGAACCGTGGTTCGGCCAGCTCGGACCCTCTGGCTGCAGATAAAATCCAACCATATCTGCTGCCTTCATCGCTGCTTCAGGGGGATTGTAGGAATGAAAGCGCATGTGGTTGAGGCCGTAACTGCGACAGATTCGAAAGACGCGTTCCCAAGATTTTTCATCCATCGGGGCATAACCTGTCAGTGGAAAAACACAGTTTTCAACAGTCCCGCGGAGCACCATTTTCTGTCCGTTGACATAAAAATATTTTCCCTGAATAGTAAATTCACGCATTCCAAAACGTGTTTCGCGCGTATCAATTCCCTGTTTTGTCTTCAGAGTAGCCGTAAGTTTGTAAAGATTAGGATGAAACTCGTTCCATGTCAGAAAATCATCACCCATCGGGATTTCTATCTCCATTTTTCCGGACGAATTCTTTATAGACAATTCTTTGGATACAGGAGCAATTTTATGGGTTTTGTCAGCATTAAAACTTTCGGCACTTAAGGTAATGATACCCGAAGTATTTCCGGTAATGTTCAGTTTTACAAGCGCTTTTTTATTTTTTAAATCGGGAAAAACCTGTATATCTTCAATGTAAGTCTGCGGCATTGCCTGAAGTTCTATCCTTCCCACTACCCCGTTCCAGTTACCCTGGGTCTGATCGGTGATACTGTGCGAATCCTTCCCGACATTAATCTCCTTTGTCCGGTTATCGATGCACAGGCTGATCCGGTTTTTACCTTTCTTCAGGCATTTAGTAATTTCAAACTGATGCGGCACCGATAGCGAGTTCTGAGTTCCAACTTCTGTATCGTTGATCCAGAGGCGTGTTTCAGTGTGCGGACGTTCAAGGAACAGCACGATGCGACTATTATTCCAACCAGAAGGAATAAGGATGTCCTTTTGATACCAGGCAGCTCCTGCGTAGTATTTCACCGGAGTGAGCCAGAAGGGCAGTTTGAGGTTATCGGGCTGGCGAAACTTTTTTAATCTCGGATTGTAGAAGAATGTGCTGTCGTAGATGCTTGCAGTCCACTGGGTATTGAGCGTTACATCATCGCCTTTGCGGTTTTCAGTCATTGAACCGGGCAGATAAATATCATCCCGCAACGTTTTAGAAAACCATTTTTCTGCCACACCCACATCATTTTTGTCAATATCGAAACGCCATTTTCCCGATAAATCGATGGTGTGATTTTGCCCGGAAGCACATAGCGAGAAAAATGCTGCAAGTATAAAGATTCCGCGTAATTTAAAAGTCGTCATAGCTCGTTTCATGATGTATTAAATATTTCACTGATTAATTATTCGAAAGAAACACCTGCTGAGTTCCATAAGCCGGAGCCACAGGAAAAACGTAAAATTTCCTGTTCTTTTTGAAGTCAATCATCCACTGATCAATCAGTACGTGATTATCGAGGGCGGTAATTGTCAACGTATGTTTCCCTTTCAGGAGTGTATATCCGGTCGTTTTCACGGCCTGAGCTCTCAGTACATTATTCTTCCAGGTTTCCGTTCGTCCTCTTTCCCTGAACGAAATAATTTTTGGTTTTTCGTCATCCATCTGCACACTGAACCGGATATCGACCTTGTCGTTAGGTTGTGTGGGGATGACAGCAGTGCGCAACACGGCTTCACCTTCCCAAGGGCAATCGAACTCAAAAGAAATTGATTCTCCACAGGGCAGAGAAACGGCATTCATACTGTGTCCCAGCATCTGAATGGATTTTACCTGCTTACCGGCATGGGTAAAGTGGCAGGCATTACGGGCAATGAAGCTATCTGGTTCAAGCTGATCAATTTTAGCCGGATGATACGACTGTGGCAGGGAAGACTTTATTTTAGGTTCATTTCCGGTTGTTTTTAACGGGAGCACTGGCGCATCAAAAACGGGTAAATCGCGCGGAGCAGCATGCATGGAGTGTTTCCATTTTCCGCCTGACATCTGGTTGTTCCAGTAATCGGTAAGTGTTTGAATTTCAGCATACGCATTCCGGCTTCGGGTACATGCTTCCACTAATTCCGTGTTGTTTTGCCAGCGAACGGTATCCTTATCCTGCGAAGCGATGTGTCGTGCCCGCTGAGCCTCAAGCCACTTGGTTGCCATAGCCGAAGCACCAAACACGGGATATTTTATGGTAGCAAAGAAAGCATCTTTTCGGTTTTCAGGAATCAGACTCTCAGTCTGCTGAACAATATTTCTTATCTGTTCATAGTCGGAAAGATACCGGTCCAGTTCACCGCCAAATTCGGTTAAACTAAATTCAGTATCGATGACTAGTGTCAGTCCTCTGTTGTACTTTTTCTTGTCTTCTTCCACTTTTGTCCATCCCAAAAATTCAGGGCGACGGATATTGCACAGCCTGTAAAAATCCGTCATTGCAGGGAGAAGTTTCATTCCGGCTTCTCTGCCAAATTCGCGGCAAAGCCAGTTTTGAAGATGATTTACGATAGTTGTGTTTGTGATACTGTTAATATTCCAGGCCATATCCAGAAAAAATTCAAGGTCGTAAGCTGCCGGTTTCACATCATGCACATTCACCACCCAGAAACGGCGAGCATTGTGATTGTAGGCTTCCATCATCTCGTTGTAAATCAATCCCGGCTGTGTGGTCGTCAGCCAAAGGTAATCGTGCGGACGACCCCAGTAGCTGAGGTGGTAATAGATACCAGCGCCACCGCTACGTTTCTGTTGCTGTTCGTCGCTCAGACGGGTGATGTATCCATAATTATCGTCACACCAGGTAAGCATCACATCATCAGGCACTTTCAGCCCGTTTTCGTAGATATCCAGCACTTCCTTGTAAGGCACAAATTGCTGTGAAACCTTTGACAAATCGGAGTTAACGTGTTTTCTGAGCAATTCGCGTTGTTCGTTGATTACTTGCTGTAAAGCTTCGGTTTTTTCCTTCAGGGTGGAAACGCCTTCCATGGGTCCATCGTGCACACCACGCATTCCGATGGTATAAATATTTTCATACTGATGAACTTCATTCAGTCGTTCTTTCCAGTAACTGATAACCCGGTCGTGATTATCCGGAAAATTGAAATTTCCCCGGATTTTTTCATCCCACTCACCCACATTGTTACGCATGAGCGGTTCGCAGTGCGATGTTCCGATAACAATACCGCAACTGTCGGCAGCTTCTTTGACTCCCGGAACTAAATAGAAGGGCACGGTAGCATCATGCATAGCCGGCCAGATCGTGTTTGCACGCAAGCGCAGCAATAGTTTGAAAACCTCGCGGTACGTTTTGGCCGAGATTAATCCTTTCCTGTCGGACGGATCAAAGTGCTTCCAGCTCCACAGTTGCAGCGACCAGTCTTCGTCGTTAATAAAGATGCCGCGATATTCGACCGACGGCGATTGAAGAGTGTGAAAATCTGCCGGTAAGGTCAGTCTGTTTTTCTTATCGGGTTTCACATCGCCCCACCAAATCCAGGGTGAAACACCTGCAAGCCGCGACAATTCAAGTATTCCATAGGCTGTACCACGCGCATCGCTGCCAACCACAATGAGCTGTTTGTCTGTTGATTTGATACAGAAAGCATCCCGTTTCCCCGCCAGTTCATCCACCGGAATGCCAGCCTTTTTCAGTTGTTTACTGAGTTTTTCTTCAAATTGAACAATTCTTATTGTAGCCAGGTTTTCCGGCTTTTGCTGAGGTGTAAATCCCGTAACCTGGAGCATGTCATCACAAAACATCCCGGCTGCCACTTTTACTACCGGAGCTGTCTGACGAGACAAACTGTATGTGACCGGATTACTGCCATCGAACCATACCAATTCAGTCGCGCTTGTCTGACTGCAGAGGAAAAGCACAAAAAGAAAAATGCATAATCTGATTTTTTCCATTTTTTTTGACAGAAGGATAATTGTACAACCTGAAAAGTTTTCCGTTATTTACTTTCTGTTGATTGATGACAACCGGTAAACAGCAATTACATTTGTTATCAATTTATCTTACAAGATGGAGATGGCATACAAACTTCAAAAATTCAATTCCGGATTAATTGTCCGAAACTGAATTTTTGAAATATGATTTTCTACTTTTTATCGATACTCAAGAACTAATTATTTTTTGATAAGCTTATACGTTGCCGTAGAGCCTGAATTTGTTAACCGTAAGAAATAAGCTCCCGGTTGCAGATGAGAAACGTTCATTTTGACCAGACTATTGCACCCGCTTTCTGTATAGCTGAGTTTTTTCACTCCATTAACACCGTATAAGTCAATCTGCACCTTACCTGTAATGTTTCCCAGGTTAATCAGACAATATTTATCCATTATAGCCGGATAAACACTTACTGAGGAGGCATTGATTTCGTTCACCGGTGTCGGATCATTGATTACAGCTATAATACCCTGATTCAATCTGGTCAAGTCCCAGATCAAATCTTTTCCGGGAGTAGCAGGAGTAATGGATGAAAACGATCCGCTGATGGCTGAAGCAACAAACAAGGTGTAGCTTTTTCCGGCAATCCAGTTACCCGAAAGATTTCTTAATTCCAGATTTCCGTTCAGATAAAGTGTTCCGTTCACTTTCAACTGGTCGTTAGCTGTTGAAATCATTTTCATAACCACTGTTGATCCAACGGTCAGTGAGAGGTTTTTGCTGAAAGTAAGAGTTCCGAGAGCAGTTTCATTGTTACCGGGCATTACTTTTGCCGAATTACTGATATTGGCATTCCCCCCGATTATACCGGTTCCGGCCAGAATAGCCGATCCGGACATGCTCAGATTACCGGTTCCGGTAGCGCTGCCTGTAGTATTCTGAACAACAAGCGTTCCTTCGGTAACAGAGAATGTGCTGGTCAGGGTTGAAGCATTGGTCAGCGTCCATTTTCCCGTTCCCGATTTGGTAACGGTAGCTCCGCTGCCAAATACTCCTCTGAAAATTGCATCGCGGTTGTCCGTTCCGATCTGCCAGGTACCGCTTCCTACGCTCGAAGTGGCATCACCTGCCAGCGAACCAATCTTCACCACAGTTGAAGCATTGGTGCTGCTCGATCCGACCGAAGAATATGCTCCCATGAACACATTTGCGCCGAGATTAATAGCTGCCTCCGGGAAAGTTGCCGCATTTGTTGTAATTCTGAAATCGCGTCCTGTTACATTAATAGTTCCGGTAAAGTTATTTCCACCTCCGGCTACCAAATCTGCACGTACATAGGGTACGTAATAATTTAGTGTACCCGCCCCTGAAATGGATCCGTTGATGTTGCAACGGCTGGAAGCGTCAATTCGTGCCGTACTACCTTCGGGAATGGTGATGTACCAGGTTGCCTTTTGGTTGTAATCGCTGTTATTGTCGAACATGCGTATGCGGGATCCGTTTTCCATAAGTATTTTACCACTTTTACCAAACCCTGTCCGGTTCATTTCCAATGTACCCAATCCAATAGTTCCTCCCTTAATAACCGTTTCGCCAGCATAAGTATTGGGAGTGCTGCTCGAAACATTCAACTGACCTGCACCCGATTTAACTAAACCGCCTGTTCCGGTGATAGCTCCGGTAATTGAAACAACGCCGTTCGATTTGGAAATCTCGATGGTATCAGAACCCTGAATGGTCAATCCCCTGTCTGTGTTTGAGTTTACAACATCCACAATAAGCCGGGTATCCGTCATTACCCAGTTGGCAGGAGCAGTTGCCGCCTGACCCAGCGGTCCGGGTATGGAGGTCTGATTGAGTGCGCTGACCTTCACCAGAGCGTTGTTGTAAATCGTTTTTCCGGTAAAGGTGCTTTGAATATTTCCCAGATCAAGCAAACCTTTTCCGGATTTTTGAAAATTGCCAGAACCGCCGATACCACCAGCTCCTGTGAATGTATATGATTTTGTATTATTCTCAAACCGAACACCTTTTGTAATCATTAATTCGGCGAGCGAGACGTTTGTCAGAACAGCGCTGTCGTCAAACACCACACTATCGTTCTGAACAAAGAAAGTGGACTGATGTGGTAAAATCAATGTCTGGAAATTGGTTGTCAGGTAATCCCAGTTCGCATCGGTTGCTCCGGTCCAGGTAACACCGGATGCAGAGCGTGTAGCTTCCACAACCAACTGCAGGTCGTGGCCATTAATCACCAGGCGAACAGGTAATCCGGCAACTCCGGTCACATCGAAATTCGCCAGTGTTCCTGTTAATGTTCCCGTCCAGGTAACCAACGTATAGGTTCCGGGTGTAAGGATACCATTTACAATAATTGTATTAATGCCGTTTGCAGTAAAATTCCCGTTTATAACCAGCGAGTCGTTCTTATACGGATCTTCGGGCAATATATCTATTTCAATATTTGATTTGCCAGGTAATGTTAATGCTCCGTTTATTACAATCTTACCCAGTTTGCCGGCCTCCAATCCGTTCCCCGGCGAGAGTCTTCCGCCTTCCACATTCAAACCGGAATTGAGCACAATACCCGCATTGAGAACAGCATTTCCGCTTAATGTTCCTTTAGCTCTGACATCTACCAGGCTGTTGCTGCTGCCGTTCAGGCATAAATTGCCTTCTGAAATAATGGTTTTTCCGGTATAGGTATGATTGCCATTCAGTGTAAATTTACCGTTTTGCGATTTTACAAGTTCCATTGTTCCGGTAAGTTTTCCTGTTCCACCCAGCACATAATCCTTTCCTTTCGGGTTCATCGCCCAGATTCTGGAGGGCGCCAGATCTGCGGTGAGTTGTACCGGAGCTGAGTTATTACCCGAAATATCGAACATCACATCATCTCCGTCGGCAAATGCCGATCTGGTGATTTCGTCCTGCAACAGAAAACTTGTTGATGATTTGTCAAATACAGCTCCCGACGACCAGGTAAGTTTTGCTTTCTGTACAGGAGGCACAGGTGGTGCAGGCATGTTATATCCCAGGTAGAAATCAGGAATAGGAGACTGATAATATCCTTTGGTAGTAGCCTGATCACGATAGGCAGGATTTTGCATCAGGCAGTAAATCCTTTTTGTTGTGGGATAATCGGTCGAGAAACCAACAAAACCAGTGTTAGTAGTTAAAGTTGAGCCATTGACAACCTGACTGCCTATCTTTTTCAACAACACTTCTTCGCGCCAGTCGCCGATAATATCGCCAAAAAATGCTGGACGAACGCCATATTCCGAATTCACCTGCCAACCTGTCATTTTTGCAAATTCTATCAATCGGTTTCCGAATGAATGTGAGCTAACGCTGTATTTTCCAACATGAGCATTATAACCATTCCCGTCAGCTGAAGACAGTTCTTCTCTGTCGAGTTCACCATCCCACCAAATTCCTTCGTGAGGAAATGGTGTGCCGCCTTCGTAAAGAATATTACCTCTTGCATCGTAGATATTGGCCATGGTTGACCAGAATTCATAACCCAGACGAGTAGAGTCCACGTCCATACATTCACCACGACCAACATCGCCTACAGCCGACATATAGATTTTTTTGATTGCTTCACCGGTGCCGGCATCGTAAATCAGCTGCCCCAGCATGGTGGGATTGTTTTGCTGAATAGCGAATGTTTCCAGTCCGGGACGTTCGGGATCTATATCACCTGTACGAAACCGGTCGCCGTGGCTAATGTTAGCATTGAAAGCGAGCGTACCATCATATTTAATACCATAACCGCCATTCAGCAATTCATCATGGCCATCTAAATCCACATCGGCAGCTCTGATACTATGAAATTCTGCAGCACCAACATAACCACGTTCCCAGTTATACCAGTTTACCCATTGTCCGGAATTATTGTATCCATAAGCAGATGCACAATACCAATGATACTTATCTGAACTTGTACGGGTTTTGTAAACAAAACCAACGCTTGGGTGCTTACCATCTAAATAAAGGATTGACATCATACCATTCAGGTTGGCATATTCCGTACCCATAAAAATAGCCTTATTGGTCCGGGTATAGTTGGAAGGATATTTCATTTCAATACTGTTCTTCTCTATTCCGGTCATTCCATTAATTACAGTGATATATTGCGGCGGGTTTTTAACGTTTTGCGGATTGTAATCAATGATTCCATCGTTATCTGTATCGAATGACGTCGATCCGTTAACACCTTTACCATCAGCAAATTTAGTTCCGTCGCTGCTTTTAACCACCACTTCTGCTTTTCCATCATTATCCATATCATAGGCAATAACCATATCGTCCTGCCCCTGAGAAATAGAAACGTTGGGTCCCATATCAATTGTCCAGAGGAGCATACCTGTACGAAGATAAGCCTGAACTTTATGTGTATTGGTTCCATCTGTTGAAAGTCTGTCCACTACGAAGTCGTATTCGCCGTCCCCATCGAGGTCGGCGGGCCAGATAAATTTGGTAGAATATTTATGTAATTCAAGTCCGTCTGCCACGGGGCTGTAGTTGATGTCAATATAAGCGCTGCGGTAAGTAGCTGGAAAACCTGTATAGGGTATTTTGAAAATTCCGCTCTGTGTACCTTCCACGCCATTAATAACCGGAGTAACATAAAGCTGCGTATTTACGCCTAATACACCGGAAGCGGTGGTGTAATTGGTGGCTGTAAGCGGTGAAGTATTCAGTTTCATGTATCCCGAACCTCCGGATACCCTTGCATACAGATTGAACAGAATGTCCTCCGGATCAGTGGCAAGATATCGCCAGCTAACGAGGTACCCGCCACTGCTGTTTTTCACAGCAACAACACCCCGATCCAGTTTTTCCATCACTCGTTGTGAATAAACACCCGATTGCAGTACGCCAGTCATTATTAAAAGAAACAGAACTAACGACTTTTTAAGACCTGAAGTTTTCATATTTTACGATTTCTATAGTCGGACTTTTCATCCAATGGGTTATAAAATAATGTTCCCTGCAGGAAGTTTAAACTTCTCCCTCACAGGGAACATATTTCATTTGAATAATAAAGAAGATTTATTTGGTAATGAATGTTTTATAAACACCCGAAGTACCATCAGTATATTTCACTTTAACAAATACCATTCCTTTTTGATAGCCGGATACTTTTCTTCCGGTCATATCGAAGTATTCCATCGAGTCAATTGCCTTTGAATAATCGATTGTTGATACAGATGTATCATCACCTCCTTTGTAGGTTAATATACCGGTCGAATGATCAAATGACCAGTTGACTGATGGTAACTCAATGGAGTCAAACTTCTTATTTAAATCATCTCTGTAATTCCAAGCATCCAGAATTTTGTATTCACCGGGTGCAGGACGTTGTCCGGTAGCTCTTACAATCAGTTTACCTCCATAGTTCAGGTCGCCTTCAATGGTTATCTTATCCACTCCGCTTGCAGTGGCATTGATGATAGTAGTTGCACCACCTGTTCCCATATCCTGGTTTAAGGAAAGAGTTCCACCCAAAGTTAAGTTACCGGTAAGTGTACCTCGCACGTCAAATGTATTTGCACCTATATAACCATTACCGGCAAGAGTAGCAGTATCTGCTACAAAAACTGTTTCGATTGAGATTAATATTGTGTCTTTACCGGCATTACTATAAGTCTTGGGTATGCCATCGCATAATACATTATTAACTTCCAAGGTACCATCCAACACTTTTACGAGTCCATAGAAGTTAGGACTTACACCCGAAAGCGTCAATTTACCTTTACCGGTTTTTGTAAGATTATAAGTAGTGTGAGCACCCCAGGCATCAATATTCATTGGAGCCAATTCACCGGCAAATTCTGCATCGGTATTCAATCCACCCACGGTATAGGTCATTTTACGCACGTTCGGTCCTATTAATCTGGATTTTGCAGTACCCGTAAGTTCACCAATCAGGATATTTGTTGTTCCTCCTGTAGCTGGATTGACAGAATAAACCATTCCAATAGAATCCCCGAGTTGAATCCGGTTATTTTTATAATTGATGGTTGTTCCAAAGTAAGTTGTACTGTCTCCGCGTGCTGAGGTAACATTAATTCTTGCCAGTGAATCCAACACGAAGTTCATTCTTGGCATTTTGTTCATGGCAGCGATATTGCCTTTCACCAGCAACGGGTAATAAATCTCACTTACGCCCTTTACAGTTGAATTGTACTCAACCTGTGCGGTTGGTATTACGGTAAATATGCCGGTTCCGGTAATCGGTGTGCTGAATACTGTTGAACCAATATTTACATTCAGCGTCGTTCCGCTTTTAACATTGTACTTATTAGTAACATAGTAGTTTTTCACCTGCAGCGTTCCTTTGTTCAGGTTCACACCACCAGTGAGTTTACTCATGAAGCTAAGGGTGGTGGATGCATTTACATTTATTGCACCGGTTCCAAACAATACACCCGTACCTGATATAGTATAATCGGGAGCATCTACCGACATATTATTGGCACCCAGATCAAATTTAGAACTGAAACTTACATCTTTTATTGCGGCGTTAGTAAGCGAGAATTTTACGCCATTACCATTCTGATAGGCCAGCTGGTTGAATAAGGTGGTTGTAAAGTTAGCATCCAGTTCGTTCCAGTATTCGCTGGTAAATCCTTTCCATGTATATGTACCTGCTGTCTGCGCTGTTTTCTTAAAGACAGCAGTCAGTGTTGTACCACCAAGTTGTACCACGGCGGAATCAGGTCCTGTAGCTGCAGCACTGTAAGCATAGTAGTTTCCCTCCGATGTAAATGATGCCTTTTCTGCTTCCGACAACCTGTACATCAGTCCGACTTCCTGGCGGGTTAGTACCTTTGAGGGTTTTGCTTCGTTACCATCCTGATCGATATATCTGATAGTTAAATCGGCTTTCCCCAACGATAATACTTTCTGATACACTTTAAAATTATCAACGGTAGCATCCAGGTCTGCATTAGAAGCATTCCCTTCATTTGACGCTCTGTTATTTACCATTCCAAACTGAACAAAATCGGACACAGTCGGTGATACAAAATCGAGATTGGTAAATGTTTGCGTATTGGCTGTACTATCTTTCTGTGTGATAGTAAGGTCCATTTTCTTAGTTACAAAATTCAGTTTGAAGTTCAGATTATACCATTTATTTTTTAATGCACCTACATCCGTTTTCGTGCTCAGGTTTAAAGAGTCGGCTTTAAAAGTAGTTGTTCCTCCCCTTCTAAAAGACGGATATTGACCGCTTACAAATACCGGTATAATTGTATCCGGTTTTTCAACCGGTACCGGACCTTTGATATCCTTATTCCATAAGTGGAATTTACCGGAACCTCCAACCCAGTAAACGCCTGCGATTACATCGGGATAAGGTACACCTGTAGCCCACAAATTTGTACTTTTGCTTCCCAGCAGATAGAATAGAAAGGAATTACGGTTGTTAATCGTTGATTTAGCAACGAGTAAATCCAGATCCACATAAATGGTAGAAGAATCCGGTGCAAGCGGGAATCTTATTTCTGCTCCTCTGTTACCACCTCCCGATCCGGTAAACCGTATTGCATCTACCAGGGATGTTCCTCCGCTTCTTCCAAAAACAGCAGTTGTACTTGCAGTGTTGGCTGTAAGAGAACTCCATCCGGTAGGTAAAACAACAGCCCCATCAAAGTTTTCGTTAATGAGATACTTGTCCCAGTACTCCTGCGCCTGGACAAATGAGATCGTTAACAACAGCCCTAAGAATAAAGTAAAAAGTTTTTTCATGATAAAATGTTTTAATTTAATTGATTAAATTAATGATATTGATACGATTCATTGGCTAATGATATTATACAAAACAAAAATATGTATAATTATCAGAAGAGGTTATGAGAGAAATGATTTTATTATTGTAGTTTTTGATAAAAATTCAATTTTCACTATCAAAATAACAAAAACCGAAATGGATAACTGTAGAGAAACCGCGCCGGGATACACGAAATTAACCGGGCTTTTTACAAGGGCAATTTAATGAAACGGGCGGTATAATTTCTGTCATTACCTTTGATATTCAGAATATACATGCCATTTTTAATATCTGAAACATTATAATTCAGGATTTGTTTATCTGAAACAATAAAACTTTCATTCGAAAGCAATGCTCCGGTCAGGTTGTAAATACTCAACTGATAGCTACCTGCTTCGTCGAACCGGATATTAAGCTGCTCTTTCACCGGATTGTTCAGAAGTTTGATACGATTTTCGGATAGATTCTTAATTCCTGTTCCGTTTTTGAAGGTAAAAAACAAAGTATCCTGAAACAGATAACCTCTGAAATTCATATCAAGTGACACCTGATATTCTTTTTCAACCGTATAATCGGCGCTGTTCAGCACAATTGTTTTTGTATTCTCACCGGTTGACCATTTGTAGGATAATGCATCAAAAACCGGATTAACCGTATAGGTAGTGTTTTCGATATTGATATGATTCTCAGGGAAAAGATTTTCCAGATCCGATCCAAAATAAAAGCCGGTATGTGTAGGCTGATTGTAAGCTACATTCTGATAAACTACACTCATCCGGTACACAGGATCTTCGAGAAAAGTATAGAAACGATACAGCGTAGGATAAGTGGTCAGGTAAATGCGTATATTTTTATTGTCCGTTGTCCGCAAAACCACTTCTTCTCGCCAGTCGCCCAGTATATCGGCCTGAATACACGGATTGGCTTTGGTGCTGTTGTTGGAGGAGCATTCAGCGGATGCATCGAGCAAGGTGGTTCTTACGTTATTCACGGGATCGGTTTTGGTTACTCCGGTTCCGTCCTGCATTTCACGCAGTAAATCTCCGTCCCACCAGGCTGCCATATTCATGGATACACTTGTAGTGCTTACCACTTCACCACTTGATGAAGAGCGTATACCTCCTGTGCGTGACGACCACCATTCCATACCGCGGTTTCGCGGATCCACATCGGTACCCATGCCTCTGCCTACGTCATCGCCTGAAGGAACTCTAAAAATAACTTCTCCGGTTCTGGCATCACGGAGGGTTGTTCCATCTACTTTATTTTCATGTACACCCAGCACCTCTAATCCGGGCCTTTCGGGAATAAAATCAGTCAGATGAAGTGCATCTCCGTGACCAAGTTTAGTGTTATAGAGACCTTTACCATTGTTATCGACAGTCATCGAGCCATATACAATTTCGTCGTAACCATCACCATCCACATCTCCCACGCGCAGGTTGTGGTTGCCCTGTCCGGCATAAGACGTATTACCCGAACCTGTCCACGTATCAAACTTCCAGCGGCGGGTCAATTTTCCATCCTTATAATCATAAGCTACAAGAACCGTTCGCGTGTAATATCCGCGACACATTACCACACTGTGATTTTCGCCACCCAGATTGGCTACACATGCCAGAAACCTATCCACACGGTTGCCGTAATTGTCACCCCATCGTGCTTTCAGCTCATCACCTGTTTGAGTTAGCTTTGGAATTTCGTTACCATTGTTCCAGGTACTGTATCGGGGTGGATCGTATTCGGTTGTTACTATCTCGGTACCTGTCAGACCATTGAAAACAGTGAGGAACTCCGGACCCTGCAGGATGTAACCGCTGCTATTTCGGTATACAGCATTTTCGTTGTAATTGACCGATAAATTATATTTGGCTTTGTATTCTGGAAAATAAGTTTTACCCACAGCCGTACCTGCAGCATCCCGGCTACCTTCGGCAGTTTTGCAAACGACTTCCGCTTTGCCGTCACCATCCAGGTCGTACACCATGAACTGGGTATAATGTGCTCCTTCGCGTATATTCACTCCCAGATTGATTTCCCAGAGAAAAGTACCGTCAATTTTATATGCCTGCAACACAGGTGCATCGGTAATTCCTGAATTAGCATTATCCTGACTACTGCCTGTCCGGTGAACAACAATTTCCATTTCCCCGTCACCATCCAGATCGGCAACCGAAGCATCGTTAGGTGAATACTTCCAAAGGTCGTCACCGGCAATTTGCTTCATCGGTATCTGTATGTAATTGCTGATGGCACCATCAGTAACTTTTTTCAGTCGGTAAACAGCTATACTGTCACCTTCCACATCTCCGACCATCGGCTTCAGTACATACTGAAGCGCCACCATATTTTTTTCCTCGTATTTGAAAAAAGAGGTATTGGCAATGGGTGCATCGTTAAGTTTGGTATAAGGCTGCAAAGTACCGTCGAAATTAACCTTAGCCATATACAGGTTAAACTGTACAGCGGGATTATCAGACGAGAGGTATCTCCACGACACACTCACGTATTTCACATTATTTTCCGTGCTCCGGTATGCTACCATCCCCCTCCCAAGATGCTCCTGACTATGGAGCGCGTTGACAGAACCCACTGAAATCATCAACATCATAACAAGCAATCTGAATGTGGGAAGCAGAAAATGCAACAAATCAACTCCCTGAGCCCCCAAAAGGGATGTTTTGGAAGAATGATTGTTATTTTCCTGTTTTAGGAAAAAGGATGAAGACACTTTATTAATTTTTAAATTTACTGAAAATCCGGATCTAAATCCTTATTGCTTAAAAATCTATTTATATAACGGTAAATACCAGTTGGCTTCCGACGAGAAATCAGGTACGGGAAGTCCTGCAAGTTCGTATTTGCGGTGCATTTTATCGTACAGGAACTGTCCGCCGGTACCGTTGAGTTTTTGCAGTCGGCGTGCCACGCGTATGAGGTCTGTCCAACGGTGTCCTTCGAATGCCAGTTCAAGTCCGGCTTCCTTCACTATCATATTTTCGACAAATGCAATGGAATCCTGTTTGGTGGCAATCTGAGACATACTAACATTCTGCAGGTTGGCACGGCCGCGGATACCGCCGTTATACCTCCACGCGCTACGAAAATATGGCTGATCGATAAATCTGCCATCGAAATAGTAGGGTGCGGGATAGGGTCTTCCGGGTCCGTAACTGCTATATTTGGTCGAATCGCCTCTGAAAGTCGTTCCATCAGCATGTCTCCAGTTAAATGCAGAGCCAATGATACCGTCATTCACCAATGCCCAGGCCAGACGGGGATAACCACTGCCGGATTCGGATCTGTTGGCTGCTTCGGCAAATCGCAGGTGTAGCAAACCGGCACGATACAAATACCATTTTCCTGCATCATCGTATGGCTTGCCAACGACATCGTAACTCAACGAGTACTTGGCAACAGCATAACGTCCGTCTGCTGTTTTGGTAACTCCCCCCGAAACACCCCGGCAGTCGTATGGATAGCCGTTTTTCTGTCGTTCGCTTCCCCACATTTCGTCGATAGCATATTTGGATGGTTTCAGGTAATACTCGCCTTTGCCTTCGGTGCCGAACAATTTGATAAACGGATAAGCCGGTGCGAATTTACTATCGTACGACATTTCCCATATCATTTCATTTTTCACATACCTGTCGTCAGCTTTTAGCTTGAACATATTAGTCCAGGAATTATATAATTTGCTGCCATCGTCGGGTGTAAAGCGGTTAAAAAGTACCGAGAAATAGGTTACTTCACCACTTTGCCAGGATCTGTCGTCATATACACGATAGGTTGTACTGTTGGCGGTAGCGCCTGCATCTTCGTTCTTGGCCAATACCTGCCGGTAAATGGTTGCGGCTTTATCATATTCATTATTAAACAGATACAAGTCACCCATCAGGCATTTTTTATTAATAAAATAAGGGATCAGACTAACTCCGTCGATAGTTCCTGTTATTAATTTGGAATTTTTGTAATCCTCAAGCGTTGGTAAACTCTCCATGAAACGTATCAGTTCAGGGATAAGCGCATCAAGGTTTTTCATGTTTTCTTGCTGATCAACAAGATCCGCGATTTTCACTACCGGTTTGGTAATGTACGGTATTGTTCCAAACTGAACCCCCAGCTGATAGTACAACCAGCAACGTATAGCACCAATATCCGAATAACGTTCGTTGTACTGATCCTCTGTTAACTTTTTCTTTTCGAGCATGATATCAAAATTATACAACGCATCGTTACAATTTTGAATTACCTCATAGATGGGAGTTACATCTGCCCAAAAGTTATCTTTATTTGCCTTTTGCTGATTGATATCCATCAAATCGTGACCGGCATTGGTGGTAACGTCAAGCATATCACCGCGCAATTCATTGAGCACTACCAACCGGTCTGCAATGCCCATCACTTTTCCATAAATACCCAGTACGGCCGCGTCGGCATCATCCAGTGTGGAATAAAAGTCTTTGTATTCAACCGCTTCTTCAATATCGGCTTCGATACAGGAGCTAAGTCCCAGCACCATTGTCAGTCCTAACGAGATAATAACATATTTGATAGTATTCATAACCTAATTTTTTTTGATTTAATAATCTTGCTTTTTTACCAGTTCTTTTACAAATCAAGTTTTACTCCTACTGACAGTGTTCTGGAGAAAGGCACGAAAGTAGCATCGATTCCATTGTACAGCGGGCTTTGTCCTAATGCGAATTCGGGATCCAGACCTTTGTATCCGGTCAGTGTGGCCAGATTATCGCCCGAAGCAAAGATTGTGCAGGAACGGATGATATCCGACTTAAACGGCATCTGATATGACAGGGTCACCGATTTCAGTCTCAGGTACGAACCGTCTTCAATCCAGCGGTCAGAAAAACGGGCATTACCCATCGGGTCGCCATATGCTGCGCGGGGAATATCGGTCATGTCACCTTCAGTTTTCCAGCGGTTTAGGACTGCCTGTATCTGATTATCAAAGTTTTTCATGCTTTCCAGCTGGGCTCTGGTGTAATTATAAATATCATTGCCCAGCGAGTATGTACAGTACACATTCAAACTCCAGTTTTTATATTTCAGATCGGTAAATACTGAACCGTACAAATCCGGATTGGGATCACCGATGATTACTCTGTCGTTTTCATCTATCAGTTTGTTGGTGTTGTCGGCGTTTACAAACCGCATGTCACCGGCACTGAAGGGATAAGTAAGTCCACCCTTTTGGATCATCAGGCCTTCATTTGCAGCTTCTGCTTGTGTAGCGTAAACACCATCTGTTTTGTATCCGTAAAATACTCCTAGAGGCTGCCCAACGCGGGTTAATACGTATCCGTTACAAATTTCGGTGATGTATTCTTCATTCTTCAAATCAGTGACTTTATTCTTATAAACGGAAGCCACGAAACCTGCGTCCCATTTAAGCGTTCCGTTCAGGATGCGGGATTTCAGAGAGAAATCAATACCTGTATTGCTCATTTTTCCGGCATTAGTCAGATAGAAGGGGAAACCGGTTTCGCGCGGAGTTGGTATCCGCAAAATCATGTCCGAGACATTATTCTTATAGACGTCAATACTGATATTGATACGTTCATTGAGGAACGAGGCATCCACACCTGCATTCATTTTAGCTGTTTTCTCCGGTCTAAGATTCAGGTCAACGAGATTACCTCTCACCAAGCCAAAACTACCCAGCAAACTTTGCGGAATGTAATACTGAACACCGTTGTAGTTACCTATTTCATCGTTACCTGACAATCCGTAGCCAATTCGCAGTTTGAGCAGGTCAAACAGACTGGCATCTTTCATGAATTCTTCACCGCTGATGAGCCAGGCTGCCGAAGCTGACGGATAAAAATAAAACGGATTAGCCTCTCTGCCATATCGGGAGGAAGCATCGGCCGACATGGTATAATTCAGAAAATACTTATCACGGAATCCGTAATCAACCGTTGCAAACAAATTGAGCCAGTTCCAGTTACTGATCTGCCCTCCGATAACACGGTATAAAGGATCACCGTAAGATATGGATTTGAAACTGTCTGAGCCGGTATTGGCCGTTTTGCCCCAATCGTCCTGAGCCTGGTTTGTCTGATTTCTCATACCGCCTCTTATGTCCAGTTTATGTTCGAGATTAAAGAGATTGGTATAACTCAATGCTGCTTCGGTATATATGGAAGAAAGCCTGTCAACCCGATGTTGCGACACATTATCGACCGGACCGATGGAAAGCGTATCGAAATATACGCCCCGGTTCGGGAAATAAAGTTTTTCTCTTTCTTTGTTGAAATTAACACCCAGGATAGCATTAAATTTCAGGTGTTTATTAAAATCGTATTTTGCTTCGAAATTACCGACAAAACGGAACAGCGAATTATCCCGGCTGCTGGTATTAACGAGTGAATAAGGATTGGAATTATTGAACACATCAGCATCTTCAATGACCGGGGAAACAGCTCCTTCGGGGTTATTGACATGTGAAGCCATAAAAGGCGCTTTGACCAGTGCAGCATACAAGGGGTTTCTGTTGGTCGATGGACCTTCGTCAATCAGCTTTCTGTTTGAGAAAAGAAAACTCATATTGGCAAACAATTTCAGTTTTTTGCTCAGGTTAACTTCGGCATTGAACCGGGTATTAAACCGTTCGAAACTGGTATTTTTCACAATGCCATCCTGGCTCATGTACCCGACTGCAAGCGCATACACTGCGACTTCGTCGCCCCCGAATACGTTCATGTAATAGTCCTGATTGTAGCTGAGGTTATATATTTCCTTCTGCCAGTTTGTGTTGTTGTTGTATCTGTAGTAATCCACATTGCCTTCGTATCCCCATTTTTGGTTTACCGGTTTTTCCATATTCATGTAAGGCAAATTCATAATCTGAGACCCGGACATTCCGGTAGATTGCAACACATCTGATATCAGCAGTTTATGATCCGAAGCATTCAGAACGGGAATTTCGAGCGGTTCGAGATTTACGCCGGTATGGAGATGGAAATTAATTTTCGTACCCATTTCTTTGGCTTTCAGGGTGCGTATGAGGATCACACCATTTGCCCCTTTTACTCCGTATTGCGATGTTCCGTCTTTCAGTACGGTGATATTTTCAATATCCTTAATGTCGATGGAAGCAAGCGGGTTCGAGAAATAATTTCCCAGTAATGAGGTAGAATATACCGTATTTTCGTAGGGCATCCCGTCAACAATAATCAACGGCTGAATACCGGCATTCATCGAATTCAATCCTCTGATATAGATGTTGGAGCCTGCGGCGAGAGCTCCTGAATGATGAATGAGATTTAAACCGGACACTTTACCCTGCAAAGCCTCGTCGCAGGTAATAGCAGTGCTCAGAATATTATTTTCGTTTACAGCCGACCAGGTATGTGTCAACTCAACGGGAGATGTAAGTCCCTGTGGTGTTGTAACATTTTCGAACACACTCCGGAAACCCTCAGTATATAACTCAACGGCAATATCTTTTCTTCCTTTTACGGAAATCACCTTCGACACATATCCCGGCCCTGACACTGTCAGATTGACATTGCCGGAGGGCAGATTCATGGAGAAATGCCCATCATTATTCGTCAGCGTAGTTTCCATATCCTTGAAAGCGATTCTAATCCCCGACAGCGGTTTCTGTGTTTCGGCACTTTTTACAATACCTGAAACTGAATATGTGAAATTATCCTTTGCCTGAGCGCTGATAGTTGAATAATTAACCACACATAAGAGTAAAAACGGGATGATATATTTACTTATTCTCATAATATATATTGTTTACAAATCACTTATTTTCAATTTATTCATTCGGGTCAACAACAGGTACCAGTTTGATATAATCCAGAAATACCATTCCGCCATTAGTTGCTTTGTATTCTGCTGTGTTAGCCACAAAGACAGTAGCTTCACCGAAAGTCGGACAAATAATTGTTTCCTTATCGCCAAACGCATCTGTGCCCGTAAAGTAGCTGAAATAATCATCCTCGCCAGTCGGAGTCGCGTTTTTGCGCAATAATCCGAATGGAGCCTGAGTTGCATCCTCTACCCGAAGATATCTGAACAATTGTTTTTCTTCCTGTACACCAGCCTTGAAACGGGTGGAAGCAAGCACGGTTGTCGCGCTGAAGTTGTCGGCAATGGTTCCATCAGATGCTTTTCTGTTTACTCTTGGTTTATCGGGGAAACTGATCAACATTTTCTGGGCGTACATGCAAGTTACTGATGTATTGACATTTACAGTTCCTTTACCGGTATTGATGCTTAAAGCAACCTGTTGATTAATATGATCGGAGTAATCATCATAACCAGACCAGTACACCTTGTAAGCCACTGAGTTGATTACGGGTCTGTACTCAATGTAGCAGTTGTTGGTTCTACCGGCATTACTTGTTGAGTTATTCGGAGCATAAGTTCGTGCAATGGCCACCGAAATGGTAGTATCGGGACTTGAATAAATATATTGCGTATTGTATGACGTCGGGCTGTTGAGTGTCATGTCTTTACCGCCACTGAGCGATGGCCTGTAACGCATCATCCACGCATTCATGTTGTCGGCATAGAAACTGAAGTAATTTTCGCCCTCAATTTTAATGGTCTTCACTTTGTTTTCATATATTTTCACATCGGCATCGGACAGCTTATATACTCGTCCATTTGATGCTTCATATGTTTCCAGAATCTTTGATGCGCTAATATCCATCAAAACACCGTCAACAGAAATATAACGGCCATCGGCAGTAATCACAACCGGCACCAGGATACAATCCTTTATCAGTTCGGCGCGAACAATCGAATCCTGAAACGATTTATTTTCTTTGATAAAATATTTGGCATATTTAGTTTCAATTCGCTGAATTACTTCATTTGGCAGCAAAGCGAAAGTATAGTTTTTTGTTTCATCGTCGATAGGATATGCGCTCAGGAACGGATTTCTATTAATCCAAACGGTATCGTAAAGTGGTCTTCCACTCTTTGGATCAACACCTGTCTGTACACTTTTCGTCATGTCCATGATCAACCGGTCCTGGTCTTTGATAAATTTAGCCTGAAGGTTGCCGGTCTGGGTTTGAAGATATTCCCAAATATTTTTCTGACCAGGAATTACACCGTTCATTAAATGTAAAATACCGTTGCCGGCAGATAAATTGAACTTTCCGGTTTCTTTTATGAGACTGATACTGTTTATCTGCAAGCCATTTACAAAATAATTTTTGGAATTGATCATTTCAATCCTGTCGGATGAAAAATGGTCTTCCACAATGGTGTAATTGGAGAATGCCAGGTGGTTTTTTACCAAATTTTTCAAACCTTCCACATCGTTCATATCAACAGAAGCCAGCGCGTCATTAACAGGGGCAAAGACGGTAAGCATTTTATCTCCCGAGAGCAGCATATCATATCCGGTTTTCTCCAATATAGAGGCAAAAACGGATGTCTGAGGATTTTCTGCAATGGCCTGAAAAAGTGTTTTGCCTCGTAAATCCTTTGCAGCTATATGTTCTTCCCATTTCGATTCACAGGCTGTAAATATGAACAGTATGAAGGCAGCTGCCATGTATTTTACTAATGATTTCATGCGTAAAATGTTTTATTTTTTATAATTGTAGCATCGCTTATCCCGGCTGATCGGGTAAACTCATCCCAAAAAACGGGAGTTGTTTTTATGCAAATATTTTTTTTATTCCATCACCGGAGAGCCAGCACCGCCAAACCCTCCGGGTTATAACATCCCTTTATTCTGTTATTCCGACGGTGGCACCACCGAACAGTCGGAGTAGGGATAAGTTTCACATTTTGGTGTTTCCTCATAAATAAGTTTTCCGGTATTATCCTGTTTTGGCCAAACCTGATCTTCGTCAATAGGGATAAACAAAATCTGATCCCACCAGGTGGTAAACTGAGATGAATTCAGCGGCTCCAGACGTAATGTATGCTGTCCGGTGGTGAATACCTGAATGATACCCATCGCCTGACAATTGTTAGAGTTACTCCAGAAACCCTGCGAATTGATCATCTGATACCGGTTTCCATCAAGCAGTGCTTTCTGGAAGAATTCATTGTTGTAATCCGATAATCCGTAACTACTCGGGGTTTTATTATATCCGGTGGAAATAACTCCCAGCAACTGATCTTCCTTACCATCCTGTTTGAAAATAGTCCGGATTTGCTGAACAGTAGTAAGACCTCTGTACGACAACCATACTTTATATGTTCCGGGTACGAGCACCGGAGTTTTAAATTCAATCCATTTCATAGTATTGGTCGACAACCGGAAATAGAAATAATCGCCATATACGTAGTTATTGTCCTTGGTAATGGTCGAAGGATATCCACCACAATAATACTGCAGTTTGTCGGTAGCAAAGGTTTTTCCCCAAGTTATACCAGCGCAGTCGGTATTGTCAATGTATATACTTGCTCCAGCTTTTCTGAAGTTTTTCATTGCCATCAGTTCAGGCTGCTCGGTAAAATCCCAGTAAACCCTGAATGCACTACGTTTGACGATCTGAATATTTCCGTTAATATCATGAACTACGCCATCGGAACAGGACATGTCGGTATATTCACTGGTTCTGTCCACCAGGATTCCCGGTTCGAGTACACCACCTATTAGGAATTCGTTGAGGAGTACCCTGTTCACATCCTTTTTCAGCACAATAACCTCTCCGGGCACTAATGTATTGAGTGCCGATTTGTTCATCAGATCCACTACATAGGTAAATCCGGCTGTCATATGATAAGCCACATAATTATGCAGCAACAGGGCATCATCTTTAATATCCGGTGATTTCTTCCGTAGTTCAGTCATCAGTTCTTCCATATTGCCAATTTTGGCAGACTTAAATCCGTCGTTGTCCTGAATGAAGCAGGTAAATACAATATCCGGATTTATTTTCTGAGCTTCATCTATCGTTTTCTGAATGCCGGAGGCATTGTAGACTTCTTTCCACAATGAATAAGTGTCTGGAAGACCATTAATAACATCTTTAATTGATTTCCGGGACTGGTTCAAAACACTATTTACCACATGAACATATCCGTTGGCTGCTTTAAGGTCTTTTTGCAAAATCTTACCCTGACGATTGACCTCTATCGAAACTCCCGAAGCATCCGAAATAGTTTTGGTTGTAATATAGCGGCGGCTGAAGTTGGTGGCCGGTAATCTTCCATCTACAAAATCAAAAGAACGAATAGTATCGGCAATCAGGTGATATTTAACAATTTCGGCTGCCTGAACTTCAGTGAGTGAGTTTAATGTCAGACTGTTTTCTGTCAGATATTTATCAACAGCTTCATTTGTAGGTGCAAACAGGGTATATGTACCATAAGCATGCACAGTGCCTCTCAGACCCGAAATATCAATAATTTTCAGGAATGAGGATAAGGTATCACCTTTGCTTTCCAAAATCTCATCTATCATCTTCTGATCGGATAGCTGATAGATTTTCCCCTCCATGTCTTTTTGACAGGAATTTAATCCAAAAGCCAAAAGTATAAACAATACCGGCAAAGCAGCGATAATTCTTTGTATCTGATTTTTTTTCAACTGTTTCATGTGTAATGATTTTTTTGCTTTCAGGTTACTAACGTGTTCCATAGAATGGATTTTGTGTTAATGCTTTGTTTGTTCTTAACTCACTTTCTGAAATTGGCAGATAATGACTGTTATAATCTCCACCCCATTTGCTCTGCAAACTCAGCGCTTTATCGGGATTTGCAGCATATGCTGCAAGTTCAATCAGGTAGGAAATACCTGCATAATTATTCCGTTTGGCATTCCTGAGCACATCGAACCATCGTTTGCCTTCGTGTGCAAATTCACGTGCACGTTCTTTTAATATAAATTTTTCCAGATCATTCGGGTTAATATTATTCTCATCCTGAATTTCGTTCGATGTTTCGGGTGCGCAGGCTCTGCTACGGATGGTTTTAACTAATTCGAGCGATTCAACCAGTTGGGCTGTATTTTCGCTGGTTTTCCCCATCTGACATAATGCTTCGGCTTTCATCAGAATAATATCAGCCAGGCGATAGAAAATCCAGTTACTAAATGACATGCCGTCGGTACGATAGGTATAAGATGTACGCGATAATCCGATCCATTTCCAGACGTAGCCCTGTTTGTAATCAACTCCTTCACCCCGAATATCATACCATCCCCGGTCAAAAGCAGAGGGCGGAAACAACTGATCGGAAGACATCATTTCCATATTGGCTACCAGTGAACCAAAGACCGGATTGAATAAATCGTAAAATGGATTTTCATGATCAGTTCCGAACTGCAATTCAAGAATACTTTCTACAGAATTACCATTCGCGTACATATTCAGAAACATATTGTCAACATCACCTTCCGAAGGATAATAGGCAGTAATCGTATCGGGCGGGGAAATAGATATTACTTCAACTGGTGTATTCTGAACAGGAACGAGTGTAAACTGTCCTGAATTGATAATTTGATTACACTGACTGACACAATTTTCATAATCATCTTTCCACAGATAAATATCGGCAAGAAGAGCCTTCATGCTCCACAGGGTAAATCTACCCTTGTTCTCTTCTTTATTTGATCCGTAGGTATAGGGTATTCCGTAATTTGTTCCCAGTTCGGCTCTGTCAATGCTTTTCAGGTCAGAAATGAGCGAGTCAAGTATCTGGCTGCCATCGGTCTTCGGTACGCTGTAATTCTGCGCATCGCTCAGCGATGCTGTGGTGACATAAGGTACATCCCTGAAAGTGCGAACCAGATAAAAATACATCAACGCCCGAATACATTTGGCTTCCGCTTCGTATTCAGACAACAATTGATCTGAAAAGGAACCGTCCAGTTTCTGTGTTTCTTTAGCAAAACTCAGTACTGTATTACAGTTATTAATGACCGTATATATATCACCCCAGTAACAATAGCTCATGTTTGGCGAAATGTCACCATTCTGGAACTGGCTCATTGTGGAGAGGTTATTTGCACTTACACGTGGTTTGATCAGGTCACCCCGGAGTTCACCCCAGAATAAAAAGTCCTGCATGGCACCCGTAGTCATCATACTTGCATAACAGCCCATCAGAGCATCTTTTACTTCTTCTTTATTTTTCCAGTATTTGGTTACGATAACGCCATCAACAGGTTCGAGATCAAGATAACCTGAACATGCCGAAAAACCGGTGGAAAGCAGGATGGTAATTGCTATAATTATTTTGTTCTTCATATCGGTGTTACTTTTTTCTGTTCATTAAAATCCAATTTTTAATCCCATGGTAAACTGATAAGGACGGGGTGTTCTTGAGTTATCTCGTCCGTTGTCGCTCAGACTAACTTCCGGATCCTGTCCGGTATAGTTGGTCCAGGTGTACAGATTCTGCATGGTCAACCAAAAATTCAAATCCTGAAGACCAATGCCCTTAATAAGTTTTTTAGGCATGTTGTATTTAGCAGTTACTGTTTTCCATCTCAGGAAAGAACCATCTTCAACAAAGCGGTCGGATCCTAACCAGTTATAACCGGTCGCATACAAAGCGCGTGGTAACAAGTCGGCAGGAGCCTGATCTTCAAATCCCGGTTCGAATGGAGTTCTGAAGCGTTTAAGCACAGCCTTGCTCTGATTATCAAAGCTATACATTTTTTCCATATTCATCCTGGTCATATTAATGACATCGTTTCCGTATCTGAAGTGAAACCAGCCTGTTAAACTAAAATTCTTAAATCTGATGCTGGGGCCGAAACCTCCGGTAAACAATGGATTGTAGTCGCCTAAATATACAACGTCCTGTAAATTAATATTACCATCCTTGTTTACGTCAACGTAACGGGCATCGCCCGGCTGGAAAATATAACCAATGGAGGGATAATTGAACCGCATATAAACCGGTTCCATCTCTCCGGTCTGACCCATGGTGTAAATAGGATTACCTTTCTTATCAATAGCAATTGTCTGATTCTGATTCAGATATACTCCATCGTACATATAGCCATAAAATGAACCATAGGGCTGGTTGAGTACATTCCGGATGAGGTACGAACCATTTGACTGCCAGGTTCCGGATTCGGTGCCTGCGTATTCTGATAATTTTCTCAGATAATTCTGAGAGCGTGAAACATTGAAACTCAAATCCACTTTCCAGTTTTTGTTCCGGTACAGTGTACTCTGAATGTTGAATTCCCATCCCCTGTTTTCCACGGTGTTGAGGTTCATGGTTGTATTATCAAATCCTGAGGTTGACGGAAGCGCCGATGTTCCGATACCATCGACGGTGGTTTTGATATAATACTCAAGTTCCATATTGACACGGTTGTCAAATCCTTCGAAATTCAAACCGAGATTTTTCTGGGTGGATACTTCCCAATGCAGGTTATCCAGAGAAATGGATGCGGGATATGTGGCTGTGTTGCCCAGATAACTCCAGTCATAGTTGTTGTACTTGCTGTAGTACATATAGTCTCTTCTTGGCGGATTACCGTTCAATCCCCATGAAGCTCTTACTGACAATTCATTGATCCATTTTATTTCTTTCATAAACGATTCGCCTGAAATTCTGTATCGTCCGGATATCGCGGGGAAAATTCCATAACGATAGTTTTTCCCGAATTTTGAATCTCCGTCGGTACGGATACTTCCATAAATAATATAGCGGTCCAGAAAAGTATAATTCAGATTGGCATACAGCGATATCTGCCGCGCTTGCGAAAATCCGGCACCGATTGAACCGCTGGGATACACCCTGGATGCAATGGAAGGATCCTGTAACATAGTAGAAGGCAGGTTGCTGCTTG
>Ga0316603_10000203_pt1 | contig 32478 bp, 30 predicted proteins | sample OWC_soil_day10_n_FD_207649 | JGI IMG/M metagenome (GOLD analysis project Ga0316603, IMG submission 207649) | Wetland soil microbial communities from Old Woman Creek delta, Ohio, United States - OWC_soil_day10_noCT | ecosystem: Environmental > Terrestrial > Soil > Wetlands | place: USA: Ohio... | reverse complement strand
CACGCAACCTGCGGCCCGGCCTCGCGGCCGCGGCCGCCGGCACCTGAGGCGCAGACATGGCTGCCCCCGGCCCATACGTGCTCGCGATCGACGTCGGGACCAGCGGTCCCAAGGCCGCCGTGGTATCGCTGCAGGGGAGCATCATCGCCACGGCTCGCGCGCACGTGGATACGATCTTCCTGCCGGGGGACGGCGCTGAGCAGGATCCTGACGCACTCTGGGACGCGGTCAAGGAGGCGTGTGTCGCGGCGCTGCGCGGGTCCGGTGTCGCGGCGCGGGACGTGCTCGCGGTGATCACCAGCAGCCAGTACTCGTCGATCGTGCCGGTGGACGTGCGCGGCCGGCCGACGATGAACATGGTCCTCTGGCTCGACAAGCGGGGCTCCAAGGAGCGTCTGAGCCACTTCGCGAGCTATCCGCGTCGCTCGGACACGCCACTGCAATTGCTGCGGTGGCTGCGCGTCCACGGCCTGCCGCCGATCGAAGGTGGCATGTCGCTCACCCACATGCGATGGATCCGGCACGCGCGACCGGACGTCTACGAGCGTACGGCCACTTTCCTCGAACCGATGGACTTTGTCGCGATGCGCTTCAGCGGCCGCGCCACCGCCAACCAGTGCACCGCCTTCATGTCGCTGCTGACGGACAACCGCCGGCTGAACGTCACGGAGTATGACGCCTCGTTGCTGGCGCAATCAGGGATCGACCGAGCCAAGTTGCCGGACCTCGTGCCGCTCGACTCGATCGTCGGCACGGTGCTCCCGGACGTTGCCGCGGAACTGGGCCTTGCGCCCGGGACGCGCGTCGTCACGGGCATCAACGATACGCAGTGCGGCGGCATGGCCACGGCTGCGTTTAGCGGGCCGCACGCCGCATTGTCGATCGGCAGCACGAGCGTGATGATCACGCACGTGGATTTCAAGCGCACCGACGTACGCCACGTGATCCTGAGCATGCCGAGTCCCGTGCCGAAGACGTACTTCGTGATGGCCGAGAACGGGATGGGCGGCGGTACGCTCGAACACTTCCTGCAGAACCTGGTGTATGCCAGCGACCACTTCGGGGAACTGACGGCGGACAACCGGTTCGCGCTGCTGCAGCGCGCCGTGGACGACACGGCGCCCGGAAGCAACGGCGTCCTGTTCCTGCCCTGGATGGGGGGCTCGATCGCGCCGACGGCTGATGCCCGGATGCGCGGTGGATTCCTGAACCTGAGCCTCCACACGACCCGCAGCCACATGGCGCGGGCCGTGCTGGAGGGCGTCGCAATGAACCTGCGCTGGATGAAGGGCCCGGTCGAGCGATTCGCGAAGCGTCGGTTCTCGCATTTCGTCTTCTACGGCGGTGGAGCCGAGTCGGATGCGTGGTCGCAGATACTCGCCGACGTGCTCGGGACGCCAGTGCACCAGATGTCGAACCCGCAATATGCGACCTGCCTCGGCGCAGGCCTGCTCGCGTTCCAGCGCCTGGGGAGGCTCGGATTCGCGGACTTCGCGGCGCTGGTACCCATCCGCCGGGTGTACGAGCCGAACGCGGCAAACCGAGAGGTCTATGACGAGATGTCTGCACAGCTGGTGAGCGCCTTTACGAAGACGCGTCCGATCTTCCGCGCACTGAACGCCTCCAGGGCCGGCCTGTGACCGGCCGTGATACGAAGCGCTACCTCGACGCGGGGCTGGCTGCCGTCCTCGAGGCCGGGCCGATCGCACTCGAGTACTTCCGTCGTCCGATGAACGTGCACGACAAGCTGCCCGGCGTGTACTTCGACCCCGTCACGGAGGCCGACCGGCGCATCGAGACGCTGATCCGGGAGCGTCTCGGCGCACAGTTTCCGTCGCACCGCATCGTCGGCGAGGAGCACGGCGACACCGGCGAGGGCGATACCTACTGGCTGATCGACCCGATCGACGGGACGCGCTCGTTCATCAGCGGCATGCCGACGTGGGGAATCCTGCTCGGGCTGGTGGAGGAAGGCGAACCTGTCGTGGGCATCATGCACCAGCCCTTCACGGGTGAGACGTTCCTCGCCGATGCCGCAGGCGGCGCACTCCATCGCCACGACGGCCGCGAGACGCGTCTGCGCACACGTGCCGATGCCGCTCTGGCGGACGCGGTGCTCTACAGCACGCATCCCTCGATGCTGCAACACGCCGGGATGCTTGCGCGCTACCAGGCGCTCACCGCCCGTTGCCGTCTGCAGCGCTGGGGCGGCGACTGCTACGGATTCGCCCTGGTGGCACAGGGATGCATCGACCTCATGGTCGACAGCATGCTCATGCCGTACGACATCGTGCCGCTGATCCCGATCATCGAGCGTGCGGGCGGCGTAGTCACGGACCTGCACGGGAATTCGCCGCTGCACGGCGGCACGGTCATCGCCGCTGCGAATGCGCAGCTGCATGCAGCAGCCCTCGAAATCATGACGCGACCCTCGGCCGACGGCTGAGGCGCCGGGAGACCTACGATGGATGCCGAGAAAGCAATTCGCGCGCTCTACCCCTACGTCGAGGAGTTTGGCGTCGTTCGCCGGTTTCCGGATCGGGGGCTCGACGCCGCGACCATCCTCGGGCAGCTGCGCTCGATGGCCGAGCGCGAGGACCGCAAGTGGGAGAGCGGCAAGTGCTCCGGCACCATGTATTGCGGGGATCACGAGCACTACGCGTTCCTGAACGAGGCGTTCAGCCACTTCAGTCACGTCAACGCGCTGCAGCGCGACATCTGCCCGAGCATGAATCGCTTCGAGAGCGAGATCATCGCGATGACGCTCTCGATGCTGCACGGCGAGGCGGTCGAGCAGCAAAATCCGTCGCAGAAGGCCTGCGGCGCCATCGGATCCGGGGGCACGGAGAGCATCCAGAACGCGGTCCTCGCCTACCGCGACCGGGCGCGCGTCGAGCGTGGCGTCACACAGCCCGAGATGATCTGGCCCGAGACCGCTCACCCCGCGTTCCACAAGTCCGCGCACATGTTCGGGGTCAAGGTGATCGTCGCGCCGACCGACCCGGTCACGACGCAGGTGGACGTTGATTTCGTCCGCAATGCGATTACGCCGAACACGGCAATGATCGTGGCCTCCGCGGGCAATTATCCCTACGGCACGATCGACCCGATCGCGGCCCTGTCGGAAGTGGCACTCGAGAAGAACGCGTGCCTGCACGTGGACGGCTGTCTCGGCGGCTGGATCCTGCCCTGGGGCCAGGAACTCGGCTACCCGAACATCCCGGTGTTCGACTTCAGACTGCCCGGCGTGACGTCGATTTCCGCGGACACGCACAAATACGGCTACGGGCTGAAGGGCACGTCCGTGCTGGCCTGGCGCGACAAGACGTACCGTCAGTACCAGTACTACATGCTCACCGACTGGAAAGGCGGTGCCTACGCTTCGCCGGGCCTCGCGGGCAGCCGCTCCGGCGGCCTGATCGCGGCAACCTGGGCGTCGATGATGCACCTTGGCCGGGAAGGCTACCTGCAGCGTGCCAGGCAGATCTTCGATGCGGCCTTCCGCATGCAGGACGCGGTCACGAGCCATCCCGAACTCAAGCTCATGGGCAAACCGACCTTCTGCTTTTCGTTCTCGTCGGACGAGTTCGACATCTACCACGTGAACGATTTCATGAAGGGCCGCGGCTGGCGCTTCAACGGCCAGCAGAACCCGAACGCGATCCACATGTGCGTCACGGGCCCGCAGACCCAGCCCGGCGTGGTCGACGAATTCGCGCGAGACCTCACGGACGCCGTGGCCTACGCAAAGCACCCACCCATGCCGAAGCCGATGAGCGGCGGCGTGTACGGCGGCGGCGGAGACATGGATCTCACCAACCCGGCCGTCGCGCGGATGTTCTTCACTTACGCGATGAACGCCTTCACCGACGGCCCGCCCTGATCGTGGTCCCGGACCGGACTGCACGGAGACTGCAATGGCGACCGACGAGCGGAAAGTGGTGCTGGTGACGGGCGCGTCGTCGGGCTTCGGGCATGCGATCGCGACCGAACTGCACGCGCGAGGCCATCGCGTCTTCGGCACGACCCGGCGTCCGTCCGCATCGGCACCGCCCGGCTGCTCACTCGTCACCATGGACGTGGACGATCAGGCGTCGGTGACGGCGGGAGTCGCGGAGGTGCTGCGACAGGCCGGCCACATCGACGTCCTCGTCAACAATGCCGGCTTCGGCTACGCGGGGGCGATCGAGGACACGACTGTCGAGGAAGCGCGGCAGCAGTTCGAGACGAATTTCTTCGGCGTGCACCGCCTATGCCGGGCGGTCCTGCCACAGATGCGCGCGCGGCGGTCTGGCCGAATCGTCAACATGAGTTCGCTGGGTGGACTCGTCAGCGTGCCGTTCCAGGCGATGTACTGCGCGTCCAAGTTTGCGGTCGAGGCTTACACGGAAGCGCTGCGCATGGAGGTGCGGCCCTTTGGTATCCGGGTTGCGATGGTCGAGCCGGGCGACTTTGCCACGCGGTTCACGGAGAACCGGCGCATGACGGCGGCGGCGAGTTCGGCGCTCTCGCCATACGCCGAGCGCTGCACGACGGCCGTCCGACGCATGGGGGAGGACGAGTCGAAGAACCGGGAATTCGGGCCGGTCGTGCGCGCTGCTGTCAGGGCCGTCGAGGCCCGCCGGCCGCGCCTGCGCTATCCGGCGGCGAATGCGCTGCAGCGTACGCTGACTGCGCTTCGACCGTTGCTGCCGCAGCCGCTCTTCGAATACCTGGTGATGGACAACTACGGAATTCGCTGACGCGCGGATATCGGGCGCGCGCCGGTGATGCGGCGGTCGGTTCACCCTTCCGGCAACTTCAGCCTGCGAAGCATCGCCGCGTATCGCGGATCGTGCTTGATGTCCTGGAACAGTGGATCGGTCTTGAGTAACAACGCCAGGCCACCATCGCGCTGACGATACGCGCGCTCGAGCCACTCAAATGCCTGATCCCTGTCGCCGCGGTAGGCGTAGGGTTCGGCGATCTGGAATGCCATCGTGTCCCCGTACTTCTCGACCGCTTTCTTCAGCGCAGCATCGGCCTCGGCCCCGCGATTCAGCGCGATGTACGCCAGAGCCAGACCCGGGAGTCGCCAGTTCTCCGCCTGCTCCTTGTTCATAGCCTCCAGGGCCGCCTCACCCTGCCCCTTTCGGACCAGCACGACGCCCAACCGGAACCAGCCGCCCGCGTAGCCCGGAGACAGCCGCAGAGCGGTGCGCATCTCCCGCTCCGCGTCCTCGAGCCGGTTGGACATCGCGTAGCCATCACCGAGCCACATGTGTGCCTCGGGACTCACCGGGCTGCGGGACACCACGGCCTGGAAATGGGTCGTGGCCTCATCCATCCGGCCGAATCCCATCGCCAGCCGCCCGGCGCCGAGCATGGCCGCAACGTCGCCTGGATCCTGCGCGAGCGCTCTTTCAAACGCGGCGTTCGCGGCGGTCCAATCCCATTCGTAGGAGACCCTGATCAGGCCGATTACGGAGTGCGCGCGGGCGAGTCGCGGATCCAGGTCCAGCGCCTTCTGCGCAGAGGCCGAGGCTTCTGCTGCACCGGTGGCAACGTCTCTGAAGCCTTGATCGGCCATCGTCCATTGCAGATCAGCGAGATCGGCCCACGCGATCGCGTATGAGCCATCGACGGCGAGCGCGCGCCGGTAGAGGTCCTCCGCCTTGACCATGTCGTCCACGGTGTGACGGTCGAACAGGTATCGTCCCTGCAGGTAAAGATTGTAGGCGTCGATAGTGGTCGCCGTGCTTTGCGCGGGCAGGGTGCCGCCAAGCAACGTCACCTGGAGCTGGCGCACCACCGCAGCGGCGATCTCGTCCTGGATGGCGAAAATGTCCGTCAGTTCGCGGTCGTAAGTCTCCGACCACAGCTGCGAGCTGTCAGCACTGCGGATGAGTTGCGCCGCGATGCGCACGCGGTTTCCCGACTTGCGCACGCTGCCTTCCAGCACGTGCGAGACCTGGAGCGTCCGCGCAATCGTCGCCACGTCCACATTCCTGCCCTTGAACGAGAAGGATGAGGTCCGAGCAATCACCCTCAGGGTCGGAATCCGCGAGAGTAGTTCGAGTACCTGCTCCGAGATTCCGTCTGAGAAGTACTCCTGCTCCGGGTCCGAACTCATGTTGACGAAGGGCAGCACCGCGATCGACTTGCCACTGCTCACCGGCGAGACGGGCTCCGGTGTGGTTGGCGATCCCGTGGCTGCACTTCGGCCATCAGGGGACTCGACCATGCGGCCCAGCCACCAGAACGATGCGCCGCCGAGAACGAGCAGCACTGTGAGTAGCACCACCTCGGAACGTGTGACGCGCTGCTGACCGCGGTCGCCGTGGAACCAGGCAATCACCAGGACCACGGGCAGGGCAATGACGAGGAGCAGGGTCGCGAGACGTTGAATCTGGTAAGGCCAGCCGAAGGTGTCACGCAGGTAGGCAACGCCTTGAAGCGCGGCCCACGCACCGGCGACATATGCGACGCCCCACTGCACCATTTTCCGGCGGCGCAGCTTGGCCCAGGGGCCTTCGTCCTCACGCTCTGTTGGCGTGCCGATCACTCTCGTGTTTCCTCAGGCTCCGAGTGTAGCGGGATTGCGCGTTGGAGGGGTTCAGAGCAGCCGAATGCGATTAGGAAAAATTTAGCGGCGCCAGTCCGTGGCATTCGCGTATTCATACGACCGCGGACAGAAAGGGGGGCGACGTCATGGCGGACACGCATACGGGGACGTGCTTCTGTGGGGCAGTGGAGATCGAGGTCAGAGGCGCGCCCGTAGAAATGGGATACTGCCACTGCAGCTCGTGCCGAGCCTATTCGGGCGGACCCTTGTGTGCCTACATCCTGTGGAAGGCGGAGGACGTAAGAGTCACCAGGGGAGCTGAGATCATTGGCCGGTTCAACAAGACCGGAATGAGTGAACGGCAATTCTGCACGAGGTGCGGCGGCCACCTGATGACTGGCCATCCCGGCCTCGGCGTCACCGATGTCCGTGCCGCCGTGATCCCCACCGTGCCCTTCAAGCCAACCGTGCATTTGAACTATGCCGAGACTGTGCTGCCGGTGAAGGACGGGCTTCCAAAGTTAAAGGACTTCCCCGCCGCAGCAGGCGGATCCGGCGATCTGATGCCGGAACAGATTGCGTGACCGGCGGACTGGGACCGTTGACGCCTACTGCCCGCTCACGCCTGAGGCGGGTCAAGATAACTGCGCCGACAGGACTCAGCGATGCCCGCGGGCTTCCTTGACCACGCAGAGGTTGATCCGGATCTCGATCCGCTCCGTGGTGATCCGCGCTTCAAAAAGATGATCGCATTGCGGAGGCGCGCCTCGCCGTGGCGTGGCCTTGGCCAGGCCACCGCATCCTCACGTTCCGTCGGCGCGCTTGTCTCGACGTCATGCCCTCGCATCGTCCAGTCGGCCCAGGCAAGCTGGCGTCCCGGCCTCCTCACTGCGGCAGACGCATGCGTCGGACAAGATCCTGGAATCGCGGGTCGCGTCGCAGGAAATCAAAATCCGGCCACCCGAGATAGGGCAGGTTGGGGTCCCGCGCTTGGTATGCACGCTCCAGCCACTCCAGGCAACGTTCCTTGTCGCCGGCGTAGGCGTAGAAGCCCGCGACGTCAAAGGGCGGCACAAAGGTCCTCCGAGACCGCGCCACGAGCACGTCGGCAACCTTGTGCAACGTCATGCTGTAGTCAGCATCCGCCGCCGTTTGATTGAGGACGACCGTCACTTCGACGTAGCCCGCCGCGGTCGCGACGCGCCTGAGGGCGTCGAGCGCCTGCGGGTACTCTCGTTTTTGATGATGTGCGGACAGCAGATTGAAAAGCGCCGGAAGCGAAGTTGGCTCCGTCGTAAGGACTCGGTTGAACTCGGTAATCGCGGCGTCGTACTGGCGGATGCACATCAGGTTGATGCCGTAAATGGCGTGGAACAGCGTATTGAACGGGTCGAGTTCGAGTGCGCGCCGAGCCTCTATCATGGCTTGGTCCGGGCGTCGCATGATGTTCAGAAGGTGTGAGTAGTAGGCGTGGGCGTCCGGGAACCCGGAATTGATCGCGATGGCTCGCTTGAATTCGCTCTCGGCAGCCGCCCAGTTCCAGTCAGCCCAGGTGTAAACCACGGCCAGTACGTAGTGCGCCTCGGCGAGCCCGTCGTCCAGCTCGACGGCCTTCAGAGCGGCAGCCTTGGCCTTCGGCTGCGCTTCCGCCGGCGGCACGAACCCCATCTGCTGCCGCCCCATCCAGAGGAGCGCGAGTCCGGCGTGAGCGCGGGCATAGCTCGGGTCTTTGCTGATCGCCAGCTCAAAATAGCGCTCGGCAGCGTCGAGGTCCTCGCGCGTTAGCTTGTACCAGTGATAGAGGCCCTTCAGGTACGCGTCGTACGCCTCTGCATCGAGCGTCGGTGTGGCAGCAAGCCGCTTCCGTTCCGCCGGCAGCAACTTTACCTGCAACGCCGCAACCACGGCCCCGGAGATCTCGTCCTGCACCTTGAACACGTCCGTCAGCTTGCGGTCGTAGGTTCGCGACCACAGATGTGAACTGTCCGACGCGCGGACGAGCTGCGCCGTGATCCGCACCGTATCGCCCGATTTGCGTACGCTGCCCTCGAGCACATACGCGACATTCAGCGTCCTCGCGATGGTCGTGATGTCCACCTCCTTGCCCTTGAACGAGAACGATGACGTGCGGGCAATAACTCGCAGCTGCGGGAGCTGAGTCAGGAGGTTGAGCAGCTCTTCCGACATGCCGTCGGCAAAGTACTCCTGGTCCTTGCCGGGACTCATGTCCAAGAACGGCAGTACCGCGATGGACGCGGCGTCAGCCGGCAAGGCGTGCTTTGTGGCGGGCACGCCCGTGTCGACGACCCACGCACTCTCGTCGAGACGCGAGGCGTACCGCCAGAGGGTGCCGCCGGCGGCGAGCGTCACGATGGCGAGTATCGCGAGCTCGGAGTTGGAGACCCTCTGCTCGCCCTTGTCGCCGTGGTACCAGGCAAGGACGACGACGAAGAGCAATCCGAGCACGAGCGCCGGTGTGGCGATCTGGCGGATTGCCGGAGGCCAGGAGTAAGTCTCGCCGAGGTACTCGATAACCTGCAGGATGGTCCACGCGCCTGCGGCGTATGCCAGCCCCCACTGCACCACCTTGCGGCGGTGCAACTTGGCCCAAGGTCCCTCTTCCTCACGCGCTGTTGGCGTGTCGGTCACTGCCGTGCTCCCTCGGGCTCCGAGTAACGATTTCAGTTTGTCCCGCAGGGCAGCTTAGCCCGTGGACGGAATGTCTGCTTCGCGGCCACTCAGGTGATGGCGCGACGGGCCGCTTCTGGCCGGACACCGTTGGTCACTCGACAGGCCCGGTCCGACCCACAACGGACATTCAATTTCCGAAATTGTGGCCTGCACGTGCACCACGCCGCCGCGCTTGCCCAGATAACGCCCGATCGCATCGCCCGACAGCGCGACGCCGACAATGGCGACGATCCACAGTGTGGCTTCTCGCGCGCCCCGCTGTATCGTCATACGCCACCGCGGGTAACGGTCCCCTAGATGCCGACCCAGCAGCACGTGCAGACCGAGCAGCAGCAACGGTGGCGCGACAAAGATCGCGTTGTACACCAGTAGCAGCGACAGCCATTGCACCGCGAGCAGTCGGGTCAAGGTCATCAGCGTCGTGGCGGCGAGATAAGGTAGTGCCGTCACCAGTTCCACCGCGGTGATGATCATGCCCAGCAGCACCATGCCGACGAGGCCGCCGACCTTGGGCGGCGGCGGTTCAACTGGCGCCGCCCCGACCTTCGGCGCGAAGATGCTGTAGAGCAGCAGGCCCAAGCCAAGCGCGAACTGGATGGCCAGTGCGACCGGATGGTCAAACACCTCGCCGAAGGCGCGCATCGCCGCGCCCAGCCCCAGCATGAGGGCGATGCCGAGCAGCAGGTAGGCCGCCAGGATGCCGCCGACATAGGCGATGACGCGCGGCACGGCGCCCGGTCGCGACAGCAGCCAGAGCGTCATCGCCAGCGCCGAGGGATTGAGACTGTCGATAACGGCCAATCCCAGGACGGGAATCGTCGGATCTGTCATGTGGACGCACGGAATTGGGCGCGTGGTGCGCGATGGCGGGAGTCTGCGCCATAGCAAAAGCGCACCACCATCACGACGTCGTCGAGATCCCTCCGGCGGGCTTTGATGGGCACGGTGCGTAAACCGCAAGCACCGTGTCCGCAATTGGCCGAACTCGTACAACGCAAGCTGCGTCGCGCCTGCGTGGCCTGGCACCGTATGCGCCGAGACGGTTGCAAGCTATTTCTTGAAAGTCGAAAGTGCAGTATTCACTTGCTGCGTTGTTGCGGTCTACTTGCAGTTAGGCTGTGCGAACCAGAGGTTCGGCTCACTTTACGCATCTGGCCACCGGGGTAATTCATGCCTTCGATATCACTGGATCCCTCCGACGTTCTGAGGATCATCCAGGCCGCCGTCGCACCGGTCGTGCTGATTTCAGGTGTCGGCTTGCTCCTTCTCACACTCACCGCACGCCTGGGGCGCATCGTCGACCGGACGCGCCTGCTCGCGACCGAGAGGCGCACGGCCAACCCCGAGGATCAGTACGCGCTCGACATCCAACTCACCATCCTCAGCCGCAGGGCTCGCCTTGTCCGTCTAGCCGTCGCCTTGAGCGCCTCGTCCGTGGCGATCATTGGCCTGCTCATCACGATTCTGTTTCTCGGGCTGCTCCTCGGGTGGAACGTGACGCTCAGCTGTATCTTGCTCTTCGTTGCGGCCCTTCTCAGCCTAGTGGCAGCGATGCTCGTCTTTGTCCGTGAGCTATTCGAGGCCCTGACCGCCCTCGACCTTTCGGTGCGGACTGCGCCGGACTGACCAGAGATCAGAGCTTGCCCTTGGCCACCCGCAACGCGGCTTCGAAGCGCGTAAGGGCCTCGTCGCAGTACGCATGATCGACGAAGAGACCCGGCTTGAACTGCAGCACCGATTGATCGTAGCCGGCGAAGATGGCCCAGATGCCCTGCTGGTACAGCGCCGACATCATCTGCACGCCACCGGTGGGCGCGTCGAACGCGAGCCCCATGACCAGCCCCTTGCGACGAATATCTTTCAGGAAGCCGTGCCGCGACCGAATATCGGAGAGCCCCGCATTCAGGTAGTCGGAGATCTCTGCGGCATTGGCCAGCGCTTGCGGCGACCTGCACATGTCCATTACCAGTGACCCGACGACGCAACCCGGCTCTGCTCCGCCGAACGTCGTGACGTGGCCCCAGCCGTTGTCCGTCAACCAGCGGCCAACGTCCTTGCGCAGCACCGCGGCTGCGATCGGATACAGGCCGCCGGAGAGGCCCTTGCCCGTGATGAGGATGTCCGGCTCGACGCCCCAGGCCTCCACGCCCCACAGGCAGCCGGTGCGGCCGAGACCGGTCTGCACCTCGTCGGCGATGTACAGCGCGCCGGACTCGCGGCAGAGCCGGGCGACTCCCGGCAGGTAGTCGTCGGACGGCACAGGAAAGCCATACGTCGCCGGAATCGTCTCGAGGATCACAGCGGCCACGTCGCCCGGCTGCAGTGCCGCCCGCATCGCATCGAGGTCATTGAAGGGAACCTTCAGAAACTCGTCGGGATAGTCACTCCCGAAGTAGCGTGCCGTGGTGTCGTCCCCGGCGGCGCCCGACAGACCTGTGCGCCCGTGATAACCGGAAGCGATCGCCACGATCTTGCGACGCCCCGTGAACCTGCGCGCCGACTTGATCGCGACATCCACGGCCTCGCTGCCACCCGCGGCGTAGACCGTGTAGTGCAGATCCCCAGGCGTGCAGGCGGCCAGCTTCTCCGCGAGTTCCGCACGGGCGGGGCTCGGAAAATGGTGATTGCCGATATCGAGCGTCTGCAACGCCGTGTCGAGAGCCTGCAGCACCGCGGGATTGCGATGCCCGACGTTGAACGTGCCACCGTTCAGGTGGAAATCCATGAGCTCGTGCCCATCGATGTCCCAGATGCGATAGCCCTCGCGCCGGCCGATGACGAGAGGGATGCCCATGCCGAGGAACGCTTCGACGCGGCCCGGAATGAGATATTCGTGTGCAATTGAGAACACGCGCCGCTTGCGCTCGGAATGGATCGGCGCTTCCCAGGGCTTGGCCATGGCCGGGCTCACTGTGCCTGCTTGAGGAACTCGTCGGCCAGGGCCAGCGTGGCGCCGACGACGACCGGCCCTTTTTCCTGCGCGAGCGCCTCCTCGGGCCGGCTGCCGCACCAGCCGACGTAAGTCATCGCGCGCGCGAGCAGGAACACCGGCAGCATCTCCAGGTGCTCGTCGGGCAGGGCGCGTGCCGTGCGGTAGCCGTCGACGAAACCTGCAAATGCATCGTCGTATTGCGGCTCGCCGAGCAGGAACATCAGCGACGTGGCGATATCCATGACGTGCCAACCAAAGCCGCAGTCGTCGAAGTCGATGATGCGCACCGTGTCGCCTTCCCGCAGCAGGTTCTCCGGGAGGAAATCGCCGTGGGTGAGTCCGTAGCGATCCGGCGTCTGGCCGAAGTTCTCCAGCGCGAGCCGGATCGCGTCCCGCGCGCGGTCGAGCAGTGCGACCTCGTCGGGTGCAAGCAGCCGGCAGGCACCGTACGGGCCCAGGTATCCGCGTGATCCGATCAGTCCATCGAAGTCCATGATCGGACGCGTGAACCCCGGCGGCCTTTGCCAGCGCTCACCCTGGTTGTGGATCAGCGCGGCCAGGTGCCCGGCGAGGAAATGGCTGGTACGCACCTCCTCCGCGCTCGCAACGTGACCGGCCTCGATGTCGCCGATGACCTTGCCTTCAACCCACCGCAACAGGTCGCACTGGCGCGGCTGCGGCACCATCTCGTGACGCACGGTGACGAACAACTCGCCGTTTGCCGTCGGTACCGTGGCGGGTGCGCCGATTCCCTCGGCGATGAGGGCCGCCGTCCACTGCAGCTCGGAGCGCAGTTCCGCGTCGCTGCGGTAGCCGGCACGATGCGCTCGGAGCACGAACCGTTCGCCGGATCCGGGATCCGCAACCTTGAAGACCGCGTTCTCACGGTACTTGAGCAGCGAGAGCGACGCAGCGTCCAGGCGCCAGTGAGCGAGTGCCGCCCGGGCCAGTTGCTCGAGCCTGTCGAGCCGCGCCCGCTGCGGCAGCGCGTCGAAGCTGTCCTGGTGCATGCTGGCCGTCGCCCCTGATGGTCCCCGCTGCCAACACTAGTCCAATGACACGCCGCAAACAACGACGCCGGAGCAGTCGAAATTCATCAGCGCTGGGGATATCGTGGCTCGCCCGAGGAGAAATCGATGACGCCCATCAGATTCCTGTGGTTGGCCGGCGCGCTGGCGATCCTGTCCGCAGCGGCAATGGCCGCTGAAACGATCGATTACCCGGGGCTCGGCCGCGTCACGATCTACCAGCCCGCGGGTCCGCCGAAGGCGTTCGTGATCTTCGTGTCCGGCGACGGGGGCTGGAATCTGGGCGTCGTCAGCATGGCGCAGCACCTGGTCGCGGAGGGGGCCCTCGTGGCTGGCGTCGACATCAACGCGATGGGCAAGCAGCTGCTGGCATCGCGCGCTGCCTGCGTCTACCCCGCCGAAACCCTCGAGGCGCTCTCGCACTTTGTGCAGCAGAAGTACGGCATCAAGCGCTACGAAAGCCCGATCCTCGTCGGTTATTCATCGGGGGCCACCGTCGTGTATGCGACGCTCGCCCAGTCACCGGGCGGCACGTTCGAGGGTGCGGTGTCGCTCGGCTTCTGCCCCGATCTCGGGTGGAGCAAACCGATGTGCCGGGGCGAGGGACTCGAACACGACCCGGGCGCGAGAGTCGGCTTCGTGTACCGCCCGGCGACGCGCATGGGCGATCCGTGGATTGCGCTGCAGGGCGACCAGGACCAGGTCTGCGACCCCGAGCAGACCCGGCAATTCGTCGCAAAGGTCCCCGGCGCGCAGGCCATGATGCTGCCGAAGGTCGGGCATGGATATTCCGTGGAGCGAAACTGGTTGCCGCAGTTTCTCGCGGCGTTCCACAGGATTTCCGACGCTCCGGGCTCCGCTCGTCCCGCGCTGCCCGCTGCAGTGACTGACTTGCCACTCGTCGAGTTGCATGCCACCGGCGCGGGTGACGACCTGCTCGCAATCATGCTGTCCGGGGACGGCGGCTGGGCGGGACTGGACAAGGAGGTCGCAAGAGAACTCACGGCCCGCGGCGTTCCGGTGGTCGGCTGGGACTCCCTGCGCTACTTCTGGGATCCCCGCACACCCGAGGGGGCCGCGAGCGACCTCGATCGCGTCATACGGCACTACACACAGGCCTGGAACAGGTCGCAGGTGCTGCTGATCGGCTACTCACAGGGCGCCGACACCATGCCGTTCATGGCGAACCGCCTGCCGGAGGAGTCGCGCAGGCTCGTCAAGTCCACCGCACTGATCGCATTGAGTACCGAGGCATTCTTCGAGTTTCACGTCAGCCACTGGCTCGGCACCCCGACTGGAGGCCTCCCGACCCTGCCGGAACTCGAGAGCGTGCGCCTGGGCCCGGTGGTCTGTATTCGCGGCTTCGACGAAAGCGACTCGCCATGCCGCGAGATTCACCGCGCAGGGTTTCGCGAGGTCACGCTGCCTGGCGGTCACCACTTCGACGGCGACTATGCGCGCGTGGCGCAAGCGATCCTCGAGACATTGCCACGTTGATTCGAACGGACCGACCGCGTCTGCAAGAGATTCATTCCATGTATGAACACCGGTCAAAACCACTCATTTCGCGCCGACACTTCGTCCTGCGAATCCTGCGGCATTTCGCGGCAGCCGTGGCGCTGGTGGCCGGCTCGATAGCGATGGGCATGGCCGGCTACTCGCATTACGAGCACCTGCCCTGGCGCGACGCATTCCTCAACACCGCGATGCTGCTGGGGGGCATGGGCCCCGTGGATCCACCCCGGACGGACGGCGGCAAGATTTTTGCAGGTCTATACGCGCTGTATGCGGGGCTCGTGTTCCTGGTCACGGCGGCCATTCTGCTTGCGCCGGTGCTGCACCGGCTCCTGCACAAGTTCCACTGGAGCGAGGCCTAATTACCCCTGAGAAGATCAGCCACACATGGGCCGGTCGCGGCACCGGCATCCGCTGCCACGCGTGCCGCAGTTCCACCGCGCCGACCGCAAGAATCACCAGCAGGAGCGCCGAGACCCACGGGCGCCCCGCGGCGGCCACGCCGAGTACGGCGTGCACGGCGACGACGCTGCCGATCACCTGGCGCCCACCACGCACATCACGGCGGCGGGAGCGGCGTCGCCAGGATGCGGGCGACGCTGAGGGCATTTGGCAGGTGCCTCATCACACGCGTGCGCTGGCCGCCGCGGGCGCTAATCGGCGATTTCCTTGTTCGGGTTGATCAGGACCTTCTCGCTTGTTGCGCGCCGTCCATAGACCGCGATCTCCTGCAGCTGGAGCGCTTGGGCCAGCGAGACCTCCAGTTCGCCGATGCCTTTCACCAGCGACCTGAGTTGCAGTGCCATCCTCTCCCCCTGACGCGGGTGCGACTATACGCCACCCGCGTATTGCGCCGGAGGGCCCGTCATTTCAATACTCGTAGAACATCTTCTGGATCCGCACGGGATCGCTGGTCCGGGTGAGTGCGAGCTGCAGCAGCACACGCGACTTCGCGGGGTTCAATTCGCCGGACGCAATGAATCCCTTTTCATCGTCGTTGACTTCATTGTTGCGAAGGACGATTCCCGACGGGAGTCGCGTGCTGCGAACGACCACGACGCCGCTCCTGGCCGCCTTCGTGAGCGCATCGAGCGCCGATGTCGTCATGTTGCCGTCGCCGACGCCCGCGATGACGAGACCCTTCGCGCCATTGCGGATGGCCGCATCGATCAGGTCGGCGCTCATGTTGGCGTGCGCGTAGATCACGTCGACACGCGGCATCTTGTCGAGACTGTCCACCGCGAATTCGCTCGCCGGGCCGAGCTTGCGGTCCATCGGCTCGAACCACTCGATCTTGCCCGTGTGCACCACACCGGCCGGGCCGCGATTCAGGCTCTTGAACGTCTGCACGCTGGTCGTGTCGGTCTTTACGACATTGCGCGCGTAGTGAATCTCGTCGTTCAGGCAGACGAGCGTGCCCTTGCCCCTGGCACGGGGGTCCGCCACGACGGCCACGCCGTTATAGATGTTGCCGGGACCGTCGGCGCTGATCGCGGTGGCGGGCCGCATCGAGCCCACCATCACGACGGGCTTGTCGCTCTTGGTGACCAGCGACAGGAAGTAGCTGGTTTCCTCCAGGGTGTCCGTTCCGTGCGTAATCAGCACGCCACTGGTCCCTGGCTCGGCAAGGACGGCGTTTACCCGCTTGGCGAGCTTGAGCCAGATCTCGTCGTTCATGTCCTGGCTGCCGATGTTCGCGACCTGCTCGCCCGTGATGACGGCAAGCTTGTCGAGGTTCGGAACCGCCTTGAGCAACGAGTTCACGTCGTAGGCGCCCGACTTGTAGCCGTAGTCCGTCGCGTTCGCCTGCGCTCCCGCAATCGTGCCGCCGGTCGCGAGTACGCGAATGCTCGGCAGGTCCGCGGCCTGCACGGCCATGGCGTAGCCGCTCATTGCCACGATGGTCGCGATGCTCAGCATGGTTAACCCGTGTCTCATGTCAGTATCTCCATTTGCTACTTCTTGCCGCGGGGCTTGTCGTCTGCCTTCGGCGCGGCCGCCTTGCCTTTCGAAGCCTCGTACGCCTGCCTGTAGCTCCTGGCCACGGCTCGCACCGCGCGGCCGATGTCGTCGTAGACGTGGTCGTTGAGATTCGCGAACGAAACCCGCACCGACCAGTCCGGCGCCTCGAAGCCGCTGCCGTTCAGGAGCACGATGCCGTGGTCCTCGGCGAGACGGAACACGATGTCGAGTGGATGCACGTTCTCCTTCATCCAGTTGACGACGTCCTCGCCGACGTACTTCCGCGCCCAGAACTCGATATCGATCAGGCCGTAGTAGTAGTCGTAGAGCTCGTTCGCCGGGATCTCGATGCCGAGCCCCTCGAGCGTCGCCTCGACGCGCTTCTTCACGATTCCGATGCAGGCCTTCTGGTAGTTCTTCTTCTCGTCCATCAGCTCGTAGAGCGAGAAGAGCGCCATCATCACCTGCTGCGGCAGGGACAGCCCTGCGGTGTGGTTGAGTGCCACATCACGGCTGTCGGCGACGATGCGGTCGATGAAGCGGAGCTTGCGCGGCTCGAGCGTCAGCGCGCTGTAGCGCTTGTCGAGCTTCTTCAACACCGGCTCAGGGTGCTTCGCGATCAGGCTGTCGAACAGGTTCTCCTCGTGCACGGCGATGACGCCGAGGCGCCAGCCGGTGCATCCGAAGTACTTGCTGTACGAGTAGACGCCGATCGTGTTGTACGGGAAGGCGCCGAGCAGCGAGCGGAACCCGGGCACGAACGTGCCGTAGACGTCGTCCGTAAGCAGGATCAGGTCCGGGCGTTTCTTCAGGATGGCGCCGATTTTCGCGATAGTCTTCTCGCTCAGGGCCACGGCGCTCGGGTTGCCTGGGTTCACCAGGAAGAATGCCTTGACCGCCGGATCGAGCAGCTTCTTCAGCTCGGAGTCGTCGAACTGCCAGCGGTTCTCCTGCTTCGCCTGCACGTTCACGACCTTGAGGTCGTAGTCCTCGAGATGTGGCATCTCGAGGTACGGTGTAAAGATCGGGGTGCCGAGCGCGATGGTGTCGCCGGCGTTCAGCATGCGATTCGTCTTCATCGACTTGAAGATGTAGCACATCGCCGCCGTGCCGCCCTCGACGGCGTAGAGCTTGAACTGGCCCTTGGGACGCGGCGAGCCGCACATCGCCCACTGCAGGTACTCGTGCACGATCTGCTCGTTGTGCACGAGCATGCGATCGGGCACCGGATAGTTGTCCCCGATGATCGAGTCCACGAGTTCGTGCACGAACTTGTCCGCGTCGAAGCTGAACTTCTTTACGGCCCACGGCACCAGCGAACCCAGGAAATCCACGCCGGGCAGATCAGCGTGCTTCTTCAACCACATCGACAACCGCTCCGCGATGCCCCGCGCCTGCGGCATTCCGCCCACGCCCGGCGGCAGGTCCATGACGCGCTTGCTCTCCGTCATCGCAAACTGCCCGAGCAGGAAGAAGGCCTCGCGCGGCTCCGTCGCGATCCAGTTGGGGTTTCCGCGTCCAGCGTTCAGGTATGCGACGGCCGACGCGCTCGCCGTCTTGCTCGCCGCCTTGGCGAGGAAGTCCTTGATCTCGAACGGGCTCAAGGTCTCGTATTGGCGCAGCTTGACAACGTCCATTATCGTCTCCTTGGCGGCCGCGGCCGCCGGAAATCAGGATCCACCGACCATCACCAGCACGATCACCATGCCGAAGATGGTCAGCAGCGTATTGCCGATGGCGTAAGGCATGCCGTAGCCGAGCGCCGGTACCTTGCTCTTCGCCTCCTCCTGGATCATTCCAAGCGCGGCTGTGGTCGTGCGCACGCCGGCGCAGACGCCGAACAGGATCGCGGGGTGGAAGCGGAACACGTAATGGCCGAGGAGCACGGCGACGACGAGCGGAATCGACGTCGCGACGATGCCCCACACGAACAGGCTCATTCCGACCTGCTGAAGGCCGGAAACGAAGCCTGGGCCTGCACTGATACCGACGATGGCGATGAAGACGTTGAGTCCCAGCGTGTTCATGAGCCAAAGCGCCGGGCCCGGGATGTTGCCGAAGGTCGGGTGGATGGTGCGCAGGTAGCCGAGGACCAGGCCGGCGAGCAGTGCGCCGCCCGAGGTCGAAAGGCTGATCGGGATGCCACCCCAGACGTAGGTGAGCGCGCCGACCAACCCGCCGATCACGATGCCCGCGGACACGACCGCGAGGTCCGTGGACTCAACCGGTCGATCAGCGTGACCGAGCTTGGCGGCCGCCTGGTTCACATGTCGCGTGCTGCCGACGATCGTCAGAATGTCGCCGCGCAGGATCTCGGTCTCGGGCAGTATCGGAATCTCGACCATGTTGCGCGTGATCTTGCGCAGGTAAATGCCGCGCGTCTCGGGCAAGTCGGCTATGTCGCGCAGCGTGCGCCCGTTCACCGCCTTGCTGCGCACGAAGACATCCACCATCGTGGATGGCATGTCGAGCAGCGCCTTGTCGTCCACCTCCGGCACGACGTTCTCGACCTGTTCCACCAGCGCCGCGCGCGGCCCGGAGATCGACACGACGTCGCCTGGTTCGAGAATGCTGTCGCCGTCGGCGTCGATGAAACGATCGCCGCGGTGGATGCGCTCGATAAAGATGCGCAAGCCGGGGAAGAGTTCTCGGACCGGCTTGCCGGTGAGGCCCGTCGCTCCATCGATCCGATACGCACGGACCTCGATACGACGGTAGGCGGAGAACACGCCGGGGTCCAGGCCGACCTGCCCGCCGCCCATCTGTTTCTCGTACTCGGCGCAGGCGGCGGCCAGGTCCACGCCGATCAGCTTCGGTCCGATCTGCGCCAGCACGATTGCGGAGCCGATGGTGCCGAAGATGTACGTCACGGCGTAGCCGATCGGGATTGCGTCGAGGTAGGTCTTGGCCTGCTCGGCGGGGAGACCGAGACGCACGATCTGGTCCGATGCCACACCGATCGAGGCTGAGATCGTCTGGGAGCCGGCGTACAGGCCGACCGCGTAACCCAGGTCGAGTCCGGCCATTTTTGCGCACACGATTGGAACCAGCAGGCACAGCGCCAGGACGATCACCGAAAACAGGATCTGCTTCGGCCCTTCCTTGCCGAGACCGCGGAAGAACTGCGGTCCCACCCCGTAGCCGACCGCAAACAGGAACAGCAGGAAGAACGTGGACTTGATGGGCCCTGGCACCGCGATGCCGACCTGGCCGATCGCGACGGCCGCAAGCAACGTTGCCGTGACGTTACCCAGGCTGAAACCGCCGAGCTTCATCGGGCCGATCCAGAAGCCCGCCGCGAGCGCCAGGAACAACGCAAGCTCGGGGTACGAGCGCAACGTCTCCGCGACCCATTGCCAGATTCCCATCCCTCACCTCCGGGTGCGGTCGCGCCCGCTCAGGCCACGAGGACGACAATGACGGTGCCCCAGATGGCCAGGAACACGTTGCCGACCGCGTACGCGACGCCGTATCCAATCGACGGTACCGAACTGCGGGCGGTCTCCTGCACCGCAGCCAGCGCTGGCGTAGCCGTGCACGCCCCGGCGCACACGCCGAGCAGCACGCCCGGGTGCATCTTGAACAGCCACTTGCCCAGGAGCACGCCGGTCAGCAGCGACGCAGTGATGGTCAAGGCGCCGGCTATCACGAGGGTGAGCCCACTCGCCTGCAAGCCACGCACGAAGTCTGGACCGGCGTTGAGCCCCACGACCGCCACGAACCCCGTGAGTCCGATGGACTCGAAGATCCACAACGTCGGGCTCGGGATGCGTCCGAACCAGCGCGGTCTCACCGAACGCATCCAGCCGCAAACCAGGCCGCCAAGCAACACACCCACCGGAAGGCTCAGCCCGATTTCGATGCCGCGGACCTGCAGCGCCGGCAGGCCGATCAGCGCTCCGACAACGATGCCTGCCGCGACCACCAGCATGTCGGTGACATCCGTGGCCCGATCCGCCACGCCGATGAACTCCACGGCACGTCCGACCCTCGACACGGTACCGACGACGGTCAGGACATCGCCGCGGTGCACCCTGGTACTCGGCAGGAAGTCGAACGGCGCGCCGGCGCGGGTGAGCCGCCGGAGAAATACGCCGCGGACGGACTGTTCTCGTCCAAGCTCCGCAAGGGTCAGGCCGTCGATCACCGCGTTCGTGACCACGACATCCACCATGTCGGTCGTCAGGTCGAGCAGGTCGCGATCGTCCACTTCCTGAAGGCCGCTGCCCGGCGCTTCGAGCACCTCGACGAGCGTCGTGCGGGGCCCGGAAACGGCGAGTGTGTCGCTGGCTCGCAGCGCGCGGTTCACGTCCCCTTCGACGATTTCGCCTCGGCTCCGCACGCGCTCGACGAACACCCGGGTCCCGCCTCCGGCGGCCTCGAAGTCGGCGATGCTGCGCCCGACCCAGGGCGACCCGGGTTCCACTGCATACGCGCGCAGCTCGAATTCACGCCTCGCGGAGGCGGTCTCCAGGCCACCGCCCTGCATGCGTTCCTCGAGCTTGCGGCATTCCTCGGCGAGATCGACGCGCAACAGTCTGGGTGCGAGCTGCGATAACACCCATGCCGCGCCGATCACCCCAACCAGGTAAGTGACGGCGAACGCGACCGCGATGTTGTTGGCCATCGCTGCGCGCGCAGCTTCGGGCGCGTCGAGCTTTGCAATGGCGTCCATGGCCGTGCCGATCGCCGCCGATTCGGTCAGCGAACCCGCGACCAGTCCGGCGGCCGTCCCCGGGTCGTAACCGAACATTCGCGCGACCAGCCAGCTGACCAGCAGCCCGGTCGTAGCAACGATGGCTGCCAGCGCGGCATGGGCGAGCCCCTCGCTCCTCAATCCACGAAAGAACTGGGGGCCCGTTCGAAAACCGATGGCGAACAGGAACAGCAGGAAGAAGCACTGCTTGACCTCGTTCGGCAGCGTGACGCCCAACTGCCCCACGATGACACCCGCAAGCAATGTTCCCGTGACCGCGCCAAGCTTGAACCCGCCCAGCGAAATCTTGCCGAGCAGGTACCCGAGGCCAAGTACCATGAAGAATGCGATCTCCGGGTGCGCGCGCAGAATCCCTTCGAGCCAAGTCATGGACCCGTCTCCTCACCGGCGCATCCCGGCTACCTCGCAGCGAGCCTAGGACTCCGTCTGTCCGTTTGCATCGGCGGAATCTGATGCCCAATAGGGGTCAATGCGTAGGGGCGGTGGCGTCTCGAGACCAGGGTGTGGTTCCCAAATTACGGATGCGCCGGGCCGAGTGGAGGCGTAATTAGCACTCAGGCGGCTCGCACCGGCAGCCGGTGCCGTGACGCTCCGTGCAAGGCGGTAATCCCATCATGACAACCAAGAAGGCTCCCAGGAAGGCGGGACCCAACGTCGAGTCAGCCGAAGATCACGGCCCGAAATTCACATCGCGGGAAGAGCGTCTGGTCGCCGGGAAGGCGCTGCGCGAGACCCTGCCGCGCGAGCGCCATGGTGTCTGGAAGCGACCCGCCAAGGGACGCGATCCCGTCAAGATCCTGGAGGCGTCCAACCAGGGTCGACTGCCCGAACTGGTCCCCATCCGATATGGACGCATGCTGCGCAGCCCCTTCACCTTCCTGCGCGGCTCCGCGGGGCTGATGGCCCACGATCTGGCCACTACCCCGAGTACCGGGCTTCGGGTACAGGCCTGCGGCGACTGCCACCTGATGAATTTTGGCCTGTTTGCCACCCCCGAGCGCAACCTGGTCTTCGACATCAACGACTTCGACGAAACACTGCCCGCGCCCTGGGAATGGGACGTCAAGCGCCTGGCCGTCAGCTTTGCAGTGGCCGCCCGCGACAATGGCCATACCGATGCGCAGGCCCGCGCCTCCGCCATCGATTGCGTACGCGCTTACCGGGAACACCTGCGCGACTATTCGAAGATGAACCCGCTGGAGGTCTGGTACGACCGGTTGGATGAGCAAAGGCTGATCGCGATGGCGCCGGACGCAGAGGCGCGAGAGCGACGGAAGGAATATGCCGCGAGGGCGCACCAGCGCGTCGGCGAATATCTCCTCCCCAGGATCAGCGAAGAGGTCGGAGGACGGCGCCGCCTTCTCGACCAGCCACCGATCCTCTTCCATGTCGACGAGAAGGACATCATGAAGAGGGCGCGCGAGGCCGTTGACCTCTATCGCCTGTCGCTGTCCGACCCGGTGCGCGTCCTGTTCGACCGCTACCGCCTGGAGGACCTGGCCGTCAAAGTCGTCGGCATCGGCAGTGTGGGGACGCGCTGCCTCGTCGGATTGTTCTTCTCTGCGGAGAATCACCCCCTGCTCCTGCAGTTCAAGGAAGCCTGCCCCTCGGTGCTCGCGCCGTACGCGGGCGAGAGCGTTTATCAGAACCAGGGGCAACGGGTGGTCGTGGGGCAACGGCTGATGCAGTGCTCGAGCGACCTCTTCCTGGGCTGGACACGGGGCCGACGGGGTTACGATTACTTCGGGCGCCAGCTGCGCGACATGAAGTTCTCCCTCCCGGTCGAAGGCGCGGCCCCCAAGGGGCTGCTGCGTTATGCGGAACTGTGCGGCTGGACGCTCGCGCGCGCACACGCCAAGTCCGGCGATCCGGCGGCGATCAGCGGCTACCTGGGAAAGACGGGCAACTTCGAAAGGGCCGTTGGCGAGTTCGCGCTGGCGTACGCCGACCAGACCGTGCGCGACCACGCCGCACTGGTCACGGCGGTGAAGACCGGGCGCGTCAAGGCCCTGGTGGAGGAGAATCTGTAGGCGGGATCGAATCCACCCGCTTCGCCCATTCGAATCGACGCTGGCCTGGCCGTCCGCTGGCCGGGCCCGAGGGGGCTGGACCGCGGCCCACAATCTACCCAGGACCGACAAGAGGCTTCCCAGGATCATGACGACGGGCACCCCGATGATGTGGACGCTGTTCGTGGCGTTCGTCCTGGTCGCGCTGCTCGTGGACTTCTTCGCGATGGAGAAGCAGGGCGCGCACAAGGTGTCGATGAAGGAAGCCGCCGTCTGGTCGCTGGTCTGGGTGGCGGTGTCGTTCGTGTTCGTCGGCTGGTTGTGGTGGCATCTCGGCGGAATCGACGGCAACCCGATCGCGAATACCAAGGCCATCGAGTTCGTCACCGGTTACCTGGTCGAGAAGGCGCTGGCGGTCGACAATATCTTCGTATTCCTGATGGTGTTCACCTACTTCGCCGTGCCGGCGGAGTTCCAGAAGCGCGTCCTGATGATCGGCATCCTCGGCGCACTCGTGCTGCGCGCGGTGATGATCCTGGTCGGTGCCTGGCTGATCGCCCAGTTCCACTGGATCATGTACCTGTTCGGTGCGTTCCTCGTGTTCACCGGCATCAAGATGTGGCTGGCCACCGGGCAGGAGCCCGATCTCGAGGCCAACCCGGCGCTCAAGTGGATCCGCAGGCACATGAAGATTTCGCCGACCTACGACGGCGAGAAGTTCTTCGTCGTGCAGGACGGCGTTAAGCTGGCGACACCGCTGTTCGTCGTGATCCTGCTGATCGGCATCGTCGACATCGTGTTCGCGGTCGACTCGATCCCGGCGATCTTCGCCATCACCATGGACCCGTTCATCGTGCTGACGTCGAACGTGTTCGCGATCCTCGGCCTGCGCGCCATGTACTTCATGCTGGCCGGCATGCACGAGCGCTTCCACCTGCTGTCGTACGGCCTCGCCATCGTGCTCGTGTTCATCGGCGCCAAGATGCTGCTGATCGACATCTACAAGATCCCGGTGACCTGGTCGCTCGGCTTCACCCTGGCCGTGCTCGCGGTCACGATGGGCCTGTCGCTCAGGATCCCGCCCAAGGGCAAGGCGCAGGCTGCCTATCCGTTCGCCGCCCGGCACCACGACGAGGACGAACCCCAGGGCTGAAGCCGCGGGATTCGCCTACCGTGTCGGGGCGAGGTCGCTTTCGCCGGACAGGCGAAGGCGCGGCAGCATGAAATGGATCCAGGCCAGTGCCAGCAGGTAGGCGCTGCCACAGATCGCGAACATCGGGCAGTAACCATGGCCGTTCTCGAGCGACCAGCCGGCGAGTTCAATGATCGCCGTGCCGGACAGGTTGCCCGCCACGGCGCCGAGTGCAATGACGGTCGCGACGACCGAGGTCGGCACGACGTCCGCCGCCAGCCCGAACAGGTTGGTTATGAAGCCCTGGTGCGCAAACAAAGCGAGACCGATGATCCGCGTAGCCCGTGTCCAGGAGGCGCGGAAACAGCATGCCGCTCGACAAGGCCCCGATTGCGGCCATCGTATGGATGATCGCGATCGGCCACCTGAGTTGCGCCTGGCTCATGCCGAAGACGCGGTGGAAAAAGTCGGGCGTCCAGAACAGGATGAACCACCAGACCTGGTCCACGAGCAGCTTGGCGCCCACGAAGGCCCAGGTGCGCCGGTGACGATGAAAGCCGCCTTCCAGCCGAAAGCCAGCGCGATCGGCGGGATCAGTAGCGGGGTCAGGATCGCGCCCACGTTCGGCGCCGTGTTCATCAGTCCGATACCGAGCGACCGCTCCTTGATGGGAAGATAGGTCGACATGCTCTTCACGGCGGCCGGCGTGTGGACCGACTCTGCGACAGCGAGCACTGCCCGAGCGGTGACGAACTGCTGCATCGACGCCGCAAACGCGTGTGCAATGCCGGCCAGGCTCCAGACGCCGACAGCGATCAGGTACCCCCAGCGCACGCCGATCCTGTCGACGAATCAACCGACGAACGGCAGCGCGATCGCCGCTGAAAGCTGGAAGACGGATCCGAGGTGGGCAAAGTCCTGGTTGTCCCATGCGAACTCGCCTTGCAGGATCGGCTTGAGGAGCGCCAGAACCTGCCTGTCGACATAGTTGAGCGCTGCCGCGCAGAAGATCAGCGCGACGAGCAGGCGACGAACCCGGCGGGACGCCGAATCTCTGTTGTTGGTGTTCATTCCGGCTCTTCGTTCGGGCCGGGGTGTACCGGGACTGGAGGCGTGAGTCGGAGCTGATGACGCCGCAGTGGACAACGAAGTGTGCGGCCTTCACCATGACCTGCGCCCCCTGGCAGCGCTCGCGACGCACCGATGAGCCGAAAAACCAAGAGAAATCGAACCGAGCCGGAGCCCCCGGTACCGCAAGACCGCAGGGGTATCGTCGTCGGCTCCGTTGTCGTCCTGCTGCTCGTCTTCCTGGCGGCGACGCTCCTGTACAGGAAGGAGACCGCGCAGTCCTCGCAACCGGCGGGCTCCGCGAGCCTCGCGGCCCTCGCAAGCGAGCATTCGCCCACGCTCGGCGACGCGAGCGCGAAGGTCCATATCGTCGAGTTTCTCGACCCGGCGTGCGAAACCTGTGCCCTGTTCTTCCCGCTGGTGAAACAGTTGATGGCCGAGAACCCGAACAGGATCCGCCTGTCGACTCGCCACGTTGCGTTCCACGAAGGCTCTGAATACGTAGTCAGGATGCTGGAAGCGAGCCGCAAGCAGGACAGGTACTGGCAGACGCTGGAAGCCCTGCTGGCATCGCAGGAGCGCTGGGCACCGCATCACACCGTCCAGCCGGAGCTGGCCTTGCAGGTGATAGCGGACGTTGAATTGAACGTCGACCAGCTCGTGGCCGACATGAACGCACGCGAGGTGTCCCAGAGGATGGAGCGGGACCTCAATGACGCCGCAGCGCTCAAGGTCACTGCGACGCCGGAATACTTCGTCAATGGCCGCCCGTTACCGGCCTTTGGTCAGCAGCAGCTGCTGGACCTCGTGAGGGAAGAGCTGCAGACGGCGTACTGATCGATTGACAGGCATCGTCTGAACAGGTACCTTTTCCCATTAAGGTAGCTGCGTGAGAAACTGTGGTTGTGGAGTCGAAACTCGCCCCGATCCGGAAGGGACTTCTTGAATTCCTGGTGCTGAAGATCGTTGGCGTCCGCAGCGTGTATGTGCCGGACATCCTCAAGCGGCTGGCGGACACCGAGTTCGCGACTCAGGAGGGCACGCTGTATCCGCTGCTCAGCAAACTGCGTCGCGAGGATCTCGTACAGTACGAGTGGCAGGAATCGGACGCGGGTCCGCCGCGGAAGTACTACCGGCTGACCGACGCCGGCAAGACCCAGCTCGCAGCACTCGACGAGTACTGGAACCGGATCAACCGCACCATCGCCGACATGGGACATTGAGTCATGAGACGCATCTCTGTCACGGTCAGCCTGAATCGCAGCACCCTGCAGTTCGACGACGCGGCGTATGCGCGCCTCGAGCGATACCTCGACGAATCGGCCAGCCTGCTCGAGGGCGACCCCGACCCGCAGGAGATCCTGAACGACCTGGAGCAGGCCGTGGCTGACCAGTGCACCCATCGCATGGCTTCCGGCCAGGCGGTTGTGACGCTCGCGGAACTCGAGCCCGCACTCGAGGAGATCGGATCGGTGCAGGTGCCAGGCGCCGCGACGGCGTCGGAGCGGCCGATGCCGAACACGGCGCGTCCGCTGCGGCAAGTCAGCGAAGGCGCGGTCATCAGCGGCGTGTGTCTCGGACTGGCGCGGTACTTTGGATTCGACGTGACGCTGCTGCGGGTCTTCGCGGTGCTGCTGTTGCTGCTGAGCGGCGGCGGAGTGATCCTGGTGTACCTCGCCCTGATGCTGCTGCTGCCCTACGCACCGCTGGAGCCGGGCGGCAAGCCGCCCCGGTGGCTGCCTCGCAAGAGCCGCGAGTTCATTGAATTCCTGCGCGCGAAGCTGCACGTGGCCACTAACTGACTCAGCGGACGTTCCGTCGCCTCGCTTGCGAAGCGGACCTGCTCCCACGATACCGGAGCGACTCCACCAGCAAGGCGAACGCCGGCGTCAGCTGGCGGCGGCTGGGATAGTAGAGGTGGTAGCCCGGGAACGGCGGACACCAGTCGGCGAGCACGCGTAAGAGCCGGCCGTCGGCGATCAGGGGCGCTGCCTGGTCTTCCAGCACGAACGCCAGGCCGAATCCATCGGTCGCCGCCTTCAGGATCATGGGCATGACGTTGAACACGAGCGGCCCATCGACGCGCACATTCAGCGCCCGGCCATCCTTCTCGAATTCCCAGGCATAGAGTCCTCCCAGGGTCGGAAAGCGCAGGTTGATGCATGTGTGGTGGGTGAGATCGTGTGGTGTCTTTGGCTTCGGGCGCGTCGCGAAATAGGCCGGGGCGCCGACCACAGCCATGCGTATGTCCGGCCCGATGCGCACCGCGATCATGTCCCTGGCCACCTGCTCGCCAAGGCGAACACCCGCGTCGTAGCGCTCGGCGACGATGTCGGTCAGTGCCTGGTCGACCGAGAGTTCCACCCTGACGTCCGGATAGTGCGGCAGCAGCCGCAGCAGCGCAGGCCAGAGGATCGTCTCGGCCGCGTGTTGACCGGTCGTGATCCGGATCGTGCCGGCGGGCTTGTCCCGCAGCTCGCTGAGTGCCGCGAGCCTGGCGTCGATCTCGTCGAACGCCGGGCGCAGGGTCTCCAGCAGGCGCTCGCCAGCCTCGGTGGGCGCGACACTGCGCGTCGTGCGGGTCAACAGCCGCAGGCCGAGGCGCGCCTCGAGACGGCGCACGGTATGGCTCAGCGCCGACTGAGAGGTTCCGAGCCTGGCCGCCGCGCGCGTGAAGCTGCGCTCCTCGGCCACCGCCAGAAACGCCGCGAGGTCGCCGAGCTCGTCGCGCCGCATTCATGAATTCCATGTATAGGTTCATGCGCATTTTAGCGTCTAGTCGCTGAGCGGTGCACGCCATAAATTGTCGCCACGTCGCGCGGGACGCCCGATCCGCGTTAGAGGCAGGGGTTCAGAGATGCAGATGCGCAAACTTGGAAACAGCGGCCTCGAGGTGTCGGCCATCGGGCTCGGCTGCATGGGCCTGAGCTATGGCTACGGACCGGCCACGGACAGGCAGGAGGCGATCAAACTGATCCGGTCTGCCGTGGATCGCGGCGTGACCTTTTTCGACACGGCCGAAGCCTACGGTCCGTTCCTCAACGAGGAGGTCGTGGGCGAAGCGCTGTCGCCGCTCCGCGACCAAGTCGTGATCGCAACCAAGTTCGGCTTTGCGGGTGGGAACGTACAGCGAGGCATGGACAGCCGCCCTGAGAACATCAGGCAGGTCGCCGAAGCTGCACTCAAGCGACTGAAGACCGGTCACATCGACCTGTTCTATCAGCACCGCGTGGACCCGAACGTCCCCATAGAAGACGTCGCCGGCGCCGTGAAGGACCTGATCCAGGCAGGCAAGGTCAAGCACTTCGGACTGTCGGAGGCGGGCGTGCAGACCATCCGTCGCGCCCACGCGATCCAGCCGGTCGCGGCACTCCAGAGCGAGTATTCGCTGTGGTGGCGAGAGCCCGAGCAGGCGGTGCTGCCGGCACTTGAAGAGCTTGGGATCGGTTTCGTTCCGTTCAGTCCGCTGGGGAAGGGCTTCCTCACCGGCGCGATCAGCGAGAATACGACCTTCGACAGCACCGACTTCCGGAACGTCGTGCCGCGCTTCACGCCGGAGGCCCGCAAGGCGAACCAGACCCTGGTGAACCTGCTCGGTGAGATTGCCGCACGAAAGAACGCGACGCCCGCTCAGGTCGCGTTGGCCTGGCTACTCGCCCAGAAGCCCTGGATCGTGCCGATCCCCGGCACCACGAAGCTGCATCGCCTCGAGGAGAACATCGGAGCGGCCGCCGTCGAACTGACGCCCGACGATCTGCGAGACATCGAAGGCGTCCTCTCAAACGTCACCGTGCAAGGGGCCCGGTACCCCGCGCATCTCCAGCAGCGGGTCGATCGCTGAGCGAGCGGCAAGTGAAGGAGAGTCCAGTGCGAGTGGCCGTCTTGGGTTCGGGTCCGATGGGCGCAGGCTCGGCACGATCTTCGCGCGGGCGGGCACGCCGGGGGAGGCTGCGCAGGGCTCGGACGCGCTGCTGCTTGCCGTGCACTGGTCGCGAATCGACGACGTTCTGAATCGAGCAGGGGACCTGTCCGGGAAGGTCATCGTCGCCTGCGCCCGATATACCGAGCCGCTCGCGTTGCTCGTTGGCCACTTGGCGTATGACGGACGTGAGGGCCCGGAAATGGCCTACCGGTTCGAGCAATTCTGAGCGTCGAAAGTTGGAGCGGGTGATGGGAATCGAACCCACGTTAGTAGCTTGGGAAGCTACAGTTCTACCATTGAACTACACCCGCGCCGGCCCGTGATTCTATGCAGGTTCCTGAAGGCCAGCAAATAGCCGGTCTGACCTGGCCGGCAGAGTAACGGTCTGGCAGCGATCGACGGCTGCGGTGACCGTAATCGAGTTCGCCGACGTCCAGGTCTGCCTTCCGCGCCAGTCCGGTCAAGACATTGGAGCAGGTGCTTTCAGCGAGCTGCACTATTGTTCGTCGACGCTTATTTCCGGCCAAACTGCAGGGGTTTCGTACGCACAAGCGCTGACGGTCGTGCCGTCATGCCTGTAGGCACACTACGCTGGCGGCGGCTCAGGCTGCGCCAACGTGCCGTCGAGCGCAGTTCCACGTGACGGCTGGGGGTATTGGTTCGATGCTCAGGAAACCGACGCAGTCCGGACTTGCCGACTGGGCGTTTATTGGCCTGCTCGTGGCACTCGGCATTGCCCTGGTGGGAAACCTGCTCATGACAGGCCTCGAGACGTACGTGGCGTCCGGCTACGACTGGTATGCCGCCCGCTGCCCCGAGGACTACCGGATCCGGCTGCGGTTCGAGGAGCTGCTCTTCCCTCGGCAGGGCGGGATCGGGATGGTCGGCCCCGACGGACAGCCGGCGTCTGGCAAAGACTGGGCGGTCACGCACCCCGTTCCGATTGCGACCGAGGCCGCCGCATGCTTCCAGGACCGGTTGGTGGGCGACAAGCTGCTGCTGCCTGAAGGCGTGAACCCGCTCATCGTTCAGGAATCCATCCTTGCAGCTTTCGACGTATCGGAAGGAGACGGGGCCACTAGCCTCGCGGGGCCTGCCGGCTCCTATCCGATGAACACGCCGGCCGCGCCGTGCATCCTGGCAGCTACGACGCGGGTACACCGCCAGGCGCTGGCATCGGTGCCGCCGCCGAGTCCGCGATGCCACGGGCTGCTCTGGCGGCACGTCGGGCACTGGCTGCTGTTTGGGTGGACGCCGGTGCTCGTGTTCGTGGCGCTGTTCCTTCTCGCCCGTCGCCGTGCACGGCGAACCACTAGTTCCGACTGAGCTGCGCAGGGCGACACACCATGGATACCGCTCCATTAATCGTTCGCCGGTCCTGACCCTGCGGGCGGCGGCGGTCGCGGAGCGCCTTGGGGACGTCGGCGAACTCGATCACGGTCACCGCAGCCGCCTCCAGGACATCAGGCCGCCGCGCCCCGCGTGTATCCTCCATAGAACCGAACTCGATGCCGTGTGCCATGGCCGAATCTCCACCCGGCTCACCCGGGCCCGACATGCAGCAGCGCAACGCGGAGACGAGGGTCGCCGCGGCGACGGGGCCACGGACGATCGGCAACGAGGGCCCCGCGCAACGCGCGATCCCCGTCTCGTCCGCGCTCGCGCCCGGCACGGTCATTCGGGACCGTTATCGGCTCGAATCATTGATCGGCGCCGGCACCATGGGCCAGGTCTGGAAGGCGAAGGACCTGCTCCTGGAGGCGGCGCGCGATCCGCGACCGTTCGTCGCGATCAAGCTGCTGAGCCGCGACATGCAGACGGTCGAGGACGCGATGGTTGCACTGGAGCGCGAAGCGGGCCGTGCCAGGGGCCTGGCCCACCCCAACATCGCGACCGTGTTCACCTTCGATGTCGATCCGGACAGTGGACTGGCGTTCATCGCCATGGAGCTGCTGTCCGGGAAGCCGCTCGACCAGTTGATCCGGGACGAGCCGGACGGTGTGCCGCGGGAGCGCGCACTTGCGATGGTCCGGGGCCTGGCGGCCGGGCTCGCGTACGCGCATGCGCGTGGCATCGTGCACTGCGACTTCAAGCCCGGCAATGCCTACGCCACCGCCGACGGGACCGCGAAGATCCTCGATTTCGGCATTGCACGGCTCGCACGCGAGACCGACCGCGCTGCAGACGCCTTCGATGCCGGGCGATTCTGCGCGTTGACGCCGCGCTATGCGACGCTGGAGATGCTCAAGGGCGCGCAGCCGCACACCGCGGACGACGTGTACGCGCTCGGGCTCGTGGCCTACGAGTTGCTGTCAGGGCGACATCCCTTCGACGGACGCAGTGCGGACGAAGTCGCCGAGCATGGGCTGCGGCCGGCCATGCTGAGGGACATCCGACGGCGTGAGTGGCGTGCCATCGAGCGCGCGTTGCGGGTCGATCGCAGCCGGCGCTGGCCAGATGCACAGTCGTTTCTGCAGGCACTCCAGGGCGTCAGCCCGTGGGTGCCGGCGCTCGCGTCACTGGCCGCGATACTTGCACTGGCGGCCGGCTACTCGAGCTACCTCGGATACGTAAAGTCGCGGCCCGACGTGCCGTTCGAATCGCTGCCTGCCGAGGTGCAGGCGCAGTTCCGCCAGTCGATGGACCTGGGCGACTATGCCTACCGCGCCGGGACCCAGTCCTTGACGGGTGCGGAGGCGCTCGGAGTCCTGTTCGACGCGGTCGCGCAATACTGCGACGCTTATGCGCTGCATCCGAAAAACCCCGACGCGGAGCGCGCACTGGACCGGGCGCTGGAGGCCTTTGGAAAACGGCTGGACGGTGCGGATGCGGTCCTTCGCGCCGACGCGCGCGCCGGCCTGCAGAGTCTGCGGCAGCGCCACCGGGTTCTCGCGCAGTACGGGCCCCTGGTCGCGCTGGTCGACGAACTCGAATAGGCCTGCTGCGCCGCTGCGGCTC
>Ga0316603_10000201_pt1 | contig 32866 bp, 27 predicted proteins | sample OWC_soil_day10_n_FD_207649 | JGI IMG/M metagenome (GOLD analysis project Ga0316603, IMG submission 207649) | Wetland soil microbial communities from Old Woman Creek delta, Ohio, United States - OWC_soil_day10_noCT | ecosystem: Environmental > Terrestrial > Soil > Wetlands | place: USA: Ohio... | reverse complement strand
ACCAGCGCGGCGAGACCGACGAGCGCGAGCAGATTGCGCAGCAGACCGAACATGATCGAACCCTCCCCGGTTCCTCTTGTCGTGGCGTCCCTCGACACCGCCGTGGGCGGGCCGCGGCCCGCATTCAAGGGTCTACTCTAGCAGCTTGAATTGCTCGCGGGCCTTGCCGGACCTCAGGAAACGGGCGGGCTCGGCCCGCTAGCCAAGCCAGCGCGGGAGAAGGACCAGGCCCCAGACCAGCACCGCGAGAACGATGCTCAGGAGCACCGCCGCCGAGGCGGTGTCCTTGGCACGGCGGGACAGCTCGTGCCGCTCGAGGCCCACCCGGTCGACACTGGCCTCCACTGCCGAGTTGAGGAGCTCGACGATCGGCACGATCAGGAGGCTGCCGATGAGCAGGGCGCGCTCGACGGGGCCGTCGCCCAGCCAGAGGCCGAGCGGCACGAGCGGCACGAGGACGTAGACCTCCTGGCGGAAGGCCTCTTCGTGCCGGAAGCATTCGCGTAACCCCGCCATCGAGAACCCGAAGGCGTTCAGGATCCGCCGCAGGCCGCGGACGTTGTGGTCTGCCATGTCGGGTCACCGGTGGATCGGGCGGCCCCGCAGTGTAGGGGAAACGCGCGCCGGCGTGACATTCGGCGGGGCGTGACGACCAATGGATGACCGCCCGAAACGGGCCATCATTATTTAAGCAATTTCAGATGCTTGCGGACCGGTGTTGATTCGTTGACTTCGATCAAAGCAGGACTGCAGGCACAGCATATAGTGCTTCCTACGGCGAGCAACCACTAGATCTGGCACCGCTACCGGGAGCCAGCACAATCGCCAGGGGGAGTCCGATGAGCGCCATTCCGCTGCTGCAGGCCACCGCTCCGACAGCCGTCGTCAAGCGCGACGGCCGCCGTGTCCCGTTCGACGCCGGCAAGATCGAGAGCGCGATCGCCCGCGCTGGCGTGGCGTCCGGCGAGTTCGCCGAGGACGAGGCCCACTTCCTCACCCTGCAGGTGGTGAAGGTGCTCGCCCACGCCAGGCACGCGGCGGGCGTCCCCGACATCGAGCGCATCCAGGACGTGGTGGAGCAGACCCTGATCGGCGCGAACCACCTCGCCACCGCCCGCGCCTACATCGTCTACCGCGAGCAGCACAAGCGCCTGCGCGAGGACCGGCGGACGCTGGTCGACGTCGGCGCCTCGGTGACCGAGTACCTGGACCGGCTCGACTGGCGGGTCACCGCGAACGCCAACCAGGGCTATTCGCTGGGCGGCCTGATCCTGAACACGTCTGGCAAGATCATCGCCAACTACTGGCTCAATCACGTCTACCCGCCAGAGATCGGCAACGCGCACCGGGACGGCGACATCCACGTCCACGACCTCGACATGCTCTCCGGCTACTGCGCCGGCTGGTCGCTGCGCACCCTGCTGGCAGAGGGCCTGAACGGCGTGCCGGGCAAGGTCGAGGCCGGCCCCCCGAAGCACATGTCGAGCGCGGTCGGGCAGATCGTCAACTTCCTCGGGACGCTGCAGAACGAGTGGGCGGGGGCGCAGGCCTTCAGCTCGTTCGACACCTACATGGCACCCTTCGTCCGCAAGGACCAGCTGAGCTACGAGCAGGTCCTGCAGTACGTCCAGGAGCTGATCTACAACCTCAACGTCCCGTCGCGCTGGGGCACCCAGACCCCCTTCACCAACCTCACCTTCGACTGGGTCTGCCCCGAGGACCTGCGCGAGCAGGTGCCGGTGATCGGCGGCCAGGAGATGCCGTTCACCTACGGCGACCTCCAGGCCGAGATGGCCCTGATCAACCGGGCCTACATCGAGGTGATGACCAGGGGCGACGCCAAGGGCCGGGTGTTCACCTTCCCGATCCCGACCTACAACGTCACGCCGGACTTCCCCTGGGAGAGCGAGAACGCCGAGCGGCTGTTCACCATGACCGCCAAGTACGGCCTGCCGTACTTCCAGAACTTCCTGAACTCCGAGCTCACGCCCAACATGGTGCGGTCCATGTGCTGCCGGCTGCAGCTCGACCTGCGCGAGCTGCTCAAGCGCGGCAACGGCCTGTTCGGCTCGGCCGAGCAGACCGGCTCGATCGGCGTGGTCACCCTCAACTGCGCGCGCCTCGGCCACGTCCACCGCGACGACGAGGCGGGCCTGCTCGCGCGCGTCGACCAGCTGCTCGAGCTCGCCCGCAACAGCCTGGAGATCAAGCGCAAGGTGATCCAGCGCCTGATGGACGGCGGGCTGTTCCCGTACACCAAGCGCTACCTCGGCACGCTGCGGAACCACTTCTCGACCATCGGCGTGAACGGCATCAACGAGCTGATCCGCAACTACACCGCCGACCGCGAGGACATCAGCACCGCCTGGGGCCGCGCCTTCGCCGACAGGTTCCTCGACCACATCCGCGCCCGGATGGTCGAGTTCCAGGAGGAGACCGGGCACCTCTACAACCTCGAGGCGACGCCGGCCGAGGGCACCACCTACCGCTTCGCCAGGGAGGACCGCAAGCGCTTCCCGGGGATTCTGCAGGCAGGCACCGCCGGCCAGCCGTACTACACCAACTCGTCGCAGCTGCCCGTCGGCTTCACCGACGACCCGTTCCACGCCCTGGAGCTGCAGGAGCCGCTGCAGCGCAAGTACACGGGCGGGACCGTCCTGCACCTCTACATGAGCGAGCGGGTGTCGAGCGCCGAGGCCTGCAAGCGGCTGGTCCGCCGCACGCTGGAGAACTTCCGCGTGCCCTACATCACCATCACCCCGACCTTCTCGATCTGCCCAGCCCACGGCTACCTCAGCGGCGAGCACGAGTTCTGCCCGCGCTGCGACGAGGAGCTGATCACCCGCAAGCACCAGGAGAGAGCCCATGCATCGAGCCACGCCCATTGAGCTGAAGGACGAAGAGCGCACCCGCTGCGAGGTCTGGACCCGCGTGATGGGCTATCACCGGCCCGTCTCCGCCTTCAACCCCGGCAAGCAGGCCGAGCACCGCGAGCGCACCCACTTCGTGGAGTGCGTGGCCGCCGCGCGGCTGTCCTGAGTCAAGCGCCAGGCATCTGGCGACCCGTCCGGTGGCACCGCAGACCGCCGGACGGGTGTATCTTTCCAGACAACCCCGCTTCATCAACCCGTCAGTGAACAGCTGCGCTCCCTTGCGCGTCGGCGGGCTCACGCCGCTCACAACCATCGACTACCCCGGCGAGCTCGCGGCCGTCGTGTTCTGCCAGGGCTGTCCCTGGCGCTGCAGCTATTGCCAAAACGAGCACCTCTTGCCGCCGCACGGCGACAGCGAGCTGCCCTGGACGGAGGTTCTCGGCTTCCTCCAGCGCCGCCGCGCCCTGCTCGACGCCGTCGTGTTCAGCGGCGGCGAGCCGACTCTTCAGTCTGCCCTGCCGGGGGCGATCCGTGCGGTGAGGGAGCTCGGCTTCAAGGTCGGGCTGCACACCGCCGGCCCCTACCCGCAGCGCCTCGCCCGGGTGCTGCCACTGGTCGACTGGGTCGGGCTCGACGTCAAGGCGACCCTCGACCACTACCCCGCCCTGACCGGCCTGCCGGGCAGCGGCGAGCACGCCTGGCGCAGCCTCGACCTGCTGCTGGCGAGCGGCGTCGCCCACGAGGTGCGCGTCACCGTGGACGAGCGCCATCTCCCGCTCGACCGCCTCGACGACCTGCTCGGGCGCCTGCGCGCCGCCGGCGTCCGGCGGATCGCCCTGCAGACATGCCGCGGCGCGGACGGACGGCCCTGTTCCAGCCGCGAGCTCCTCGATGGCGCCGCGAGCCGGCACGGCACCCCTCCGCTCATCATCCGCGCCGACTGACCGCGTTGACAGGGGTCAAACCGCGGGCGTGCCCGCGGCGCCCATACTCGTCAGTCCCTGTTGCCCGTCCTGCGCCGTGCACCTCCCCAGCCTGATCCGCACCCTCGGCCGCGATCTGCGCGAACGCCACGGCACGCGCATCCACAAGATCGCGCTCGACGCCGGCTTCACCTGCCCGAACCGCGACGGCAGCCGCGGCACCGGCGGCTGCACGTTCTGCAACAACAGCTCGTTCAGCCCCAACGGGCGGCAGCCGCGGCCGATCGCCGCGCAGCTGGCTGCCGGCCGGGCCGTGATCCGCCGCCGCACCGGGGCCCGGCGCTACCTCGCCTACTTCCAGGCCTATACGAACACCTACTCGGATGTCGCCAACCTCAAGGCCCTGTACGACGCCGCGCTGGCGGAGCCCGACGTGATCGGCCTGTCGGTCGGGACGCGCCCGGACTGCGTGCCCCCGTCCGTGCTCGACCTGCTCGCACGCTACCGGGAGGCCGGCCGCGAGGTCTGGCTCGAGCTCGGCCTGCAGTCGGCCAACGACGCCACCCTCGCCCGCGTCAACCGTGGCCACGGCTTCGCCGAATACCGCCAGGCGGCGCTCGCGGCGCGCCGGCGCGGGCTGCGCCTGTGCACGCACCTGATGGTCGGCCTGCCGGGCGAGCCGCCCGAGGCGTCGCTGGCAACGCTGCGGCGCGTGCTGGAGGTCGGGACGGACGGCCTGAAAGTGCACCCGCTGCACGTGGTGAAGGGCACCGCGCTCGCCAACGACTGGCGCCGTGGCGCCTACCGGGCCCTGGCGTTCGACGACTACGTCCGGGTGGCGGCCGATCTCGTCGAGCACACGCCGCCCGAGGTCGTCTACCACCGGCTGACCGGCACCGCCTCGGCGGAGATCCTGCTCGCGCCGGCCTGGTGCGCGCAGAAGTGGCGGGTGCTCAACGCCATCGCCGCGCTGCTCGTCGCACGGGGGACCTGCCAGGGCGCAGCGCTGGGCCGGCGGCTGGATCAAGAGAACTGCCAGCAGACGCCGCACGACAGCAGCCCTGCCGCGACCGTCGATGGCGACGCCGAGGCGGCCGGCGCGCAGCCACTGCGAGGACCGTGCGGGGCAGGGATGCCGCGCCCGAGCCTACAGGGAAGTATTCACGGCGTGTCCGAGCGGCGGCTGGGGGCCGGCCGCTGAAAGCCCCCGTGCGCTCATTGTCCGAACCTCTTCGCGCCAAAGGCTGACTCGGAGGCTGTCGAATCCATGGAGCTCGTCTGTCCCGCCGGCAGCCTGCCGGCCCTCAAGGCCGCGGTCGAGGCCGGCGCCAACGCCGTCTACCTCGGCTTTCGCGACGCGACCAACGCCCGCCACTTCCCCGGCCTGAACTTCACCGACGCGCAGATCGACGAAGGCCTGCGGCTCGCGCGCTCGCGTGGCGTGCAGGTCTACCTTGCGCTCAACACCTACCCTCAGCCGCGCAACTGGCCGCAGTGGGAGGCGGCGGTCGACCGGGCCGCGGCGCTGCGGGTCGACGCCATCATCGTCGCCGACCTGGGTGTGCTCGATTACGCGACCGAGCGCCACCCGGACCTGCCGCGGCACCTGTCGGTGCAGGGATCGGCCACCAGCCACGAGGCCCTGCGCTTCTACCACGAGCAGTTCGGAATCCGCCGCGCCGTGCTGCCGCGGGTTCTCTCGCTCCCCCAGGTCCGGCACGTCATCGAGCACAGCCCGGTCGCGATCGAGGTGTTCGGGTTCGGCAGCCTGTGCGTGATGGTCGAGGGGCGCTGCCTGCTGTCGTCCTACGCAACCGGCAAGTCGCCCAATACCTGCGGCGCCTGCTCGCCGGCCGAGCTCGTGCGCTGGGAGGAGACGCCGGCCGGTCGGACCACCCGGCTCGGCGGCGTGCTGATCGACCGGCGCGGCCCTGGCGAGACGGCGGGCTATCCGACCATCTGCAAGGGCCGCTACGAGGTCGGCGGCAAGATCTTCTACGCGATCGAGGAACCGACCAGCCTCAACACCCTCGGGCTGCTGCCCGAGCTGATGGCGCTGGGCGTGGTCGCCGTGAAGATCGAGGGCCGGCAGCGCAGCCCCGCCTACGTCCGCGACGTGACCCGCGTCTGGCGCGCGGCAATCGATGCCTGCCGCCGCAGCCCGGCGGGGTTCCGGCCTGCGCCGGAATGGTCCGCCGCGCTGGCGCGGGTCTCCGAGGGCGCGCAGACCACCTTCGGCGCCCTGCACCGGCCGTGGCACTGAGGCGACGGCGATGAACCCGACCGCCGTCGCCGCACCCCGCCTCGCCATCGGCCCCGTTCTCTACTACTGGCCTGGCGAGCAGCTCCGGGCCTTCTACGAGATGGTCGCGGGCAGCGCGGCGGAGATCGTGTACCTCGGCGAGACGGTGTGCTCCAAGCGCCGCTCGCTGAACCTGGAACAGTGGTTGGAGCTCGGCGAGGCGTTGACGGCGAAGGGCAAGGAGGTGGTGCTGTCGACGTTGTCGCTCGTGGAGGCAGAATCCGAGCTCAAGACCCTGCGCCGGATCTGCGAGAACGGTCGCTTCCTGGTCGAGGCGAACGACATGTCGGCCGTCGGCCTGCTGGCGGGCAGGACCCCGTTCTGCACCGGCCCGACGGTGAACCTCTACAACGCGCGGGCCGTCGAGTCGCTGGCGCGGCTGGGCCTGAAGCGCTTCGTGCTGCCGGTGGAGCTGTCGCGCGACACCTGCGCCGCCCTGCGGGCTGCCTGTCCGCCCGGCGTCGAGATCGAGGTCTGTGGCTACGGCCGGCTGCCGCTCGCGCTGTCGGCGCGCTGCTTCACCGCCCGCGCGCACAACCTGCCGAAGGACGACTGCGAGCTGCGCTGCCTCGACTACCCCGACGGCCTGGCCGCGCGCACCCAGGAGGACCAGCCCTTCCTGACGCTCAACGGCATCCAGACCCAGTCGGCGCAGACCCAGTCCCTGCTCGCCGAGATCGACGACGTGGTGGCGGCGGGCGCGGACGTGCTGCGCCTGAGCCCGCAGTCGCGGCACATGGAGCGGGTGATCGCGGCCTTCGACGCGGTGCGGCGCGGCGCTCGGCGGCCGGCGGAGGCGCAGGCCGGGTTGACCGACGTCGCTCCGCTGGGCTTCTGCGACGGCTACTGGCGGGGTGAAGCCGGCATCGCGGAACCGATCGCCTGAGCCGCCGCGCCCCGTCGAGTCGAGGGCGCCTCCGAGGGGCGCAACGGGGCGGCGCACGGACGACGCCACATCGCGCCGTGGACGACGCTCCTACCACAGTTTGCCAACGCAGGATCCCGGTAGGAGCGGCCTCCAGGCCGCGATCCCGGCTGCCGCAGGCACAGGACGGGCCATGCCCGCCGTGCGGCGCGCCTATGGCGCGGCCGACCGGTTCTTCCCCGTTCCGACGCCGGGCAGCCTTCCGAGCCAGGGTACGACTGTCTCGAACGCACTCAGCGCCTGCTGCGGCGCCTGCCTGAGCAAGGCCGGCATCGGCAGCGCCTCCCACTCGAGGCGGTCGAGGAGGTTCTTGATCTCCAGCCCGAGCGCGGTGTCGCCCTCGATCGCCAGCAGGCGCTGGAAGAACAGGGTGTCCGGGTCCTCACGGCGCGCCAGCATGAGCAGGAAGGCGTGCAGCCCGCCGCTCATCACCACGTCGGGCCGGGCGTTGGACGCAACCAGCGCAGCACCCTCCAGCGTCAGCCGGTACTCGACACCGGCATCGCGCACTGCCACGCCCAGGGTCTTTCCCTCGAGCATCGCCAGCTCGCCGTCGGCGATCTGCTGCGCGAGGATGTGATTGAGGATCTGCGCCAGCACGCGGCTGTGCAGCCAGACCGGCACGAGCCGGGCGGGGAAGGAGAAGGGGCGTGGGAGAGTTAGCGGTTCCATGGCGGCACTGACTGACCGAGAGCGACGAGAACCTAGGCTACCGAGGGACGATCGGGCACCCGATGACAAGGGTCAAGCCACGATCAGTGGTGGACCGGCAGGCCCCCGGAACCACAGCACTTCTTGTACTTCTTCCCCGAGCCGCAGGGGCACGGGTCGTTGCGACCGACCTTCGCGGCGGCGCGGCGGACGGGCGCCAGGCGCTCGCGATCGGCCTGCTCGCGCATCGGCCGGAAGTGCTCGCTCAGCGCGGCGACCGCGTTCGGGATGGCCTCGTAAGCCGCCCGGGTCGCGGCCCTGTTGTCGCCCGATTGTTCCAGCGCCTTCCAGCCGCGCTCCGTTCCGAGCAGGAGCATCGGCGCGACCAGCTCCACGTGCTCATCCAGCACCGGGCGCCACCAGGGGTCGACGAATCGGGTCACGCCCAGCATGAAGCCGTCCGCCCACCCTTCGGCATCGAAGAATTCGCTGCCGTCGGGCTGCGCGAGCTCGTAGAGCACCGGCTCGAAGTCGCCGGCCTCGATCGCCCGCGCGACGTCGTTGTAGTGGCCCATGATCAGGGCCATCGCGCGCTCGGCCGCCTTCAGGTCAGCGAAGTCCGGCGACGCCTGCGCGTCCTTCATGTCCCACACCCAGGGCAGCCATTTGCTCGGCAGGATCAGGGCCGGGTTGAGCAGCACCGCCGCGAGGAAGCCGTCGAGCGTGCTGCTGTCCATGCCGTTCTCGGGCATGACGTCGGACATCAGCAGACCGTCGAGCTCCTCGAATTCAGCGTCGGTCAGGGATTCGCGAGGAAGCATCGTCATGCGGCAAAGGTCCGGGCGAGAAGTGCGTCAGATGAAGACACCTTTGCCAGCACGCTGCCCAGCCAATGCGCCTTAGAACGCCTGAATCTCGGGACGCCCAACTGGACTCTGCCACCGCTTGGCCTGAACGTAGACCCTCTCGAGACCCAGGCGATCCAACGAGATCACGCCGTCGATACCCCCGTCCCCCACCTTTCCCACGCGCTGATGAGGTTCTACCCGGACCGCCACCGCAGATCGAGCTCGCGCGCCGCGCGCACGTCGTCGAGGCGCCGGACGGGCATGGTGTGCGGCGCCCCCTTCACCAGGTCCGGATGCTGTTCGGCCTCCTCGCGGATCTTCGCCATCGCCGCGACGAAGCCGTCGAGGACCTCCGGCGTCTCGGTCTCGGTCGGCTCGATCAGCAGGCACTCCGGCACCAGCAGCGGGAAGTAGGTCGTCGGTGCGTGGAAGCCGTAGTCGAGCAGCCGCTTGGCGACGTCCATAGCGGTCACGCCGGTCTCCTTCGCGAGCCGCTTCAGGGTGACGATGAATTCGTGGGTCGCGCGCCGGCTCGGGTAGGCCGCCTCGAAGCCGGCCTCGACCAGCCGTTTCATCAGGTAGTTGGCATTGAGCGTGGCGAGCTCCGCGACCCGCTGCATGCCCTCGCTCCCGAGCAGCCGCGCATACACGTAGGCGCGCAGCAGGATGCCGACGTTGCCCGCGAAGGCGGACAGGCGCCCGATCGTCTGCGGCCGGTCGCGCTCCGTCAGCCAGGCGTAGCCGTCGCCGCGGCGAACCACCATCGGGACCGGCAGGAAGGGCTCGAGGCGCGCGCTGACGCCCACCGGCCCCGCGCCGGGACCGCCGCCGCCGTGCGGCGTCGAGAAGGTCTTGTGCAGGTTCATGTGGATGACGTCGAACCCCATGTCGCCGGGGCGGACCTTGCCGAGGATAGCGTTCAGGTTCGCGCCGTCGTAGTAGAGCAGCCCGCCCGCATCGTGCACGAGGCGGGCGATCTCCTCGATCCGGCGCTCGAACACGCCGAGCGTGGACGGGTTGGTTAGCATGATGCCGGCGGTCTGCGGACCGAGAGCCCCGCGAAGGGCGTCGAGGTCGACGTCGCCGTCGTCCAGCGTCGGAATCTCCCGCGCCTGGTAGCCGCACATCACGGCCGTCGCCGGGTTGGTGCCATGCGCCGCGTCCGGCACGAGGATCTCGCGCCGCGCGCCGTCACCGCGGGCATCGTGGTAGGCGCGGATCATCGCCACGCCAGCCAGCTCGCCCTGGGCGCCCGCCGCCGGCGTCAGCGACACGGCCTGCATGCCAGTCACGTCCTTGAGGATCTCCTGCAGCTCCCACAGGCAGGCCATCACGCCCTGGCTGTGGGTCGCCGGCGCAGAGGGATGGCGACCCGCGAAGCCGGGCAGCAGCGCGAGGCTGTTGCAGGCCCGCGGGTTGTATTTCATCGTGCAGGAGCCGAGCGGGTAGAAGTGCGTGTCGATCGAGAAGTTCTTCTGCGACAGGCGGGTGTAGTGCCGCACCGCCTGCATCTCCGACACCTCGGGCAGGGCCGCCGGTCTGCTGCGCCGGAACGCGGCCGGGATGCCGGAGAGCTCGGGTCGCTCTAACGGCGCCTGCGCGGTGGCGCGACGCCCGGGGCGGGACTGCTCGAAGATCAGCATGCGCCTTGTCCTGAAAGATGAGCGACGGCCGCTGCGGCCGAGACCTCTACTGCTCCGCGCGGAGGTTGGGGGCAGCCACTACGGGAGCGGCAGGTGGTGGACAGCTCCCTGCTCGGACACGCCGTTAATACGTCCCTGTAGGCTCGCACGCGGCATCCCTGCCGCGTGACGGTCCTTACAGGGACTGTCCACCACCTGCCGCCCGACGATCCTCTGCGCCTGTGTGCGTCCGCAGTTGACCAGGCTCAACCCAGCGCCTTGATCGCGGCGTCGTAGTCCGGCTCGGTGGTGATCTCCGGGACGAGCTGCGTATAGACGACCTTGTCGCCGGCGTCGAGCACGACCACCGCGCGGCCAGTGATGCCCGCGAGCGGGCCATCCACCATCAGCATGCCGTAGTCCTTGGCGAAGTTGCGGCTGCGCATCATCGACAGGGTCACGACGTTGTCGATCCCCTCGGCGCCGCAGAAGCGCCCCTGCGCGAACGGCAGGTCGGCCGACACCACGAGCGCGACCACGTCGCCGCGGCCCTTGATGCGCTCGTTGAAGATCTTGGTGGAGGCGGCGCAGACGCCGGTGTCGAGGCTCGGCACGATGCTGATCAGCTTCTTCTTGCCCGCGTAGGTCTTGAGCGAGACGTCCGCGAGGTCCTTGGTGACCAGGTTGAAGTCGGGGGCGGCACTGCCGACGGCCGGTAGGTTGCCGTTTGTGTTGAAGGGGTTGCCTTGCAGGGTGACGGTTGCCATGGATGGTCTCCTTTGGGTTTTGGGCGGCGCCGGCGCGAACACCGGGCGCCTCTCGTTGACGGAACCTGATGGATTCAGAACCTGGGCTGCACGGGACACTGCGCCTGGGTGCGGGCGGCGATGACGCGGCCGAGCTTCTGCGCGAACTGCGCGATCTCGGCGGACGTCCGCAGCTCGGTGGCACACACGAGCACCGCATCGCCGAGCTCGGGGTAATCGCCCGCGAGGTCTAAGCCGCCGAGGATGTTGTGCGCCGCGAGCAGGCGCAGCACCTCGCCTGCCGGCGCCGGCAGCCGCAGCACGCGCTCGTGGAACACGGGCCGGTCGAAGGCCGGGCCGACACCGGGAATCGCGCAGAGCTGCTCGACCAGCGCCGCGGTGTTGGCGTGGCAGGCCGCGGCGACGCGCTCGAGCCCCTCGGCGCCCATCAGTGCCATGTGGATCGTCGCGGCGGTGACCATCAGGCCCTGGTTGGTGCAGATGTTCGAGGTGGCCTTCGAGCGGCGGATGTGCTGCTCGCGCGCCTGCAGGGTCAGCGTGTAGCCGCGCCGGCCTTCCAGGTCCAGTGTGGCGCCGATGATGCGCCCCGGCATCTGCCGGACCAGCTCGTCGCGGCAGCACAGGAAGCCGAAATAGGGCCCGCCGGAGGACAGCGGGATGCCGAGCGGCTGCCCTTCGCCGCAGGCGATGTCCGCCCCCTTCGCGCCCCACACACCCGGCGGCTTCAGCAAGCTCATGGCGAGCGGATTAACCACGCCGATGGCCAGCGCGCCGTGGGCCTGGGCCCAGTCGGTGAGGGCGTCGACGTCCTCGAGCACGCCGAAGAAGTTCGGCTGCGGGATGACGAGGGCCGCGACGTCCGCGCCGTCGAACCGCTGCAGCGACTCGGGGATGGTGTGGCCACCCGTCGTGCAGAACGGGAGCTCGACCAGCTCGATGCCCTGGTTCGAGACGATCGAGCGGACGACGCGCCGATAGGCCGGGTGCACCGTCAGCGGCATCAGCACGCGGCGCGACTTGCTGCGGCGGTTCGCCCGCACCGCCATCAGCACCGCCTCGGCCAGGGCCGACGCGCCGTCGTACATGGAGGCGTTGGACACGTCCATCGCCAGCAGCGCCGTCATCATCGACTGGAACTCGTAGAGGAGCTGCAGGGTGCCCTGGCTCGCCTCGCCCTGGTACGGCGTATAGGCGGAGTAGAACTCTCCGCGCGTCGCGATCTGCCAGACCGCGGCGGGGATGTGGTGGTCATAGGCCCCCGCGCCGATGAAGCACGGGGCCTGGCCATCCTCGCGGGCGCGCGCCTGCATCAGCCCCGCGACCTCCATCTCGGAGAGGCCGGGCGGCACCGCGCTCAGCGGCGCGGCGCGCAGGCCGGAAGGGATCTCGTCGAACAGGTCGTCGAGGCTCGCGACCCCGACCGCCGCGAGCATGCGGCGCACGTCGTCCGCGGTGTGCGGGATGAAGGGCATTGCGCGGCTATTCGTTCTCGGCCGCGCACAGCTGGATGTAGCCATCGGCGTCCAGCAGGCCCTCCAGCTCCTCCACGTCGTTGAGCCTCACCTTGAAGAGCCAGCCGCTCTCGTAGGGGTCCTCGTTGATGGTCTCGGGCGCGTCGACGAGGTCGGTGTTGACCGCGACGACCTCCCCGGTGACCGGGCTGAAGACGTCCGACGCTGCCTTGACCGACTCGACGACCGCGCACTCCGCCTCGGCCTGGACCTCGGTGCCGACCTCGGGCAGCTCGACGAAGACCAGGTCCCCGAGGAGCTTCTGCGCGTGGTCGGTGATGCCCACCGTCACGGTCCCGTCGCCTTCGTCGCGCACCCACTCGTGGCTCTGGACGTACTTGAGGTCGGTCGGCACGGTGCTCATGTTTCCTCCGCGGATTGGGCCGATGGTCAGATGCGAACGAGCACCTGTCCGTTCCGGACGAACGGCGGCTTGACCACGGCCGCCGCCAGGCGCTTGCCACGGATCTCCACCGCGCAGCGATCGCCGAGCTCGTGGTGCACGCGGGCCAGGGCGATGGAGCAATCGAGGGTGGGGGCGAATCCGCCCGAGGTAATTTCCCCCATTTCCCGCTCGCCGGCAAACACCTTCTGGTGCGGCCTGAGCACCCCGCGATCGAGCAGCACGAGACCGACGAACCGGCGCAGTCCGCCACGCGCGCGCTGTGCCTCGAGCGCGACGCGCCCGACGAAATCGCGGTCCGCGGGCTCGAAGGCGACGGTCCAGGCGAGACCGGACTCGAGCGGCGAGACGGTCTCGTCCATGTCCTGGCCGTACAGGCTCATGCCGGCCTCGAGCCGCAGGGTGTCGCGGGCCCCCAGGCCGCAGGGGCGGACACCCGCGCCGAGCAGGGCACGCCAGAAGCCCGCGGCCGCCCCGCTCGGCAGCATGACCTCGACACCATCCTCGCCGGTGTAGCCGGTCCGCGCCACGAACCGGTCATCGGCGGCGACGGCGCAGAATGGCTCGAGCGCGCCAGCGGCCTCGCGCAGCGCCTCGGGAAGCAGCGGCTGAGCCAGGCCGCGGGCCGCGGGGCCCTGGATCGCGAGCATGGCGAGATCGGTCCGAGGCCGCAGGTCGACGGCGAGCCCCGCCGCCTCGCCACGCATCCAGCTGAGATCCTTCGCCGTCGTCGCCGCGTTGAGCACGACCCGGAACCAGTCGTCCCGCAGGTGGTAGACGATCAGGTCGTCGATCACCCCGCCCTGCGGATCGAGCATGCAGGAGTACAGGGCCTTGCCCGGCGTCTTCAGCCTCGCGACGTCGTTGGCGAGCAGGCGCCGGAGATACGCGCGGGCATCGGCCCCGGCCACGTCGACCGCGCGCATGTGCGACACGTCGAAGACGCCGGCAGCGCGGCGCACCGCATGGTGCTCTTCGATCTGCGAGCCGTAGTGCAGGGGCATGTCCCAGCCGCCGAAGGGGACCATGCGGGCGCCCAGGGCGACGTGCTCGGCGTGCAGGGCGGTCCGCTGGTCCACGGGTGACTCCGGCGTCGGGAGGGTATGCTGCGCGGGGCAGCCTCGAACGCGGCGGACTATAGGCCGGGCGCGGGGCCGCCTCAACCGCACCGGGTCCGGGGGCTGATGCGTGGCCCCGGCGATCCTTCCGGGTCGTGAGCCCATCCCGACTCCCGTGGAGCAGCGCTTGCCGTGACACGCCGTGAATACATCCCCGTAGGCTCGACGGCGTTCGCCGGGCCCCGAAGGTCCCGTGGACCTTCGGGCGAGGACGAGGTGGACTTGGCAGCCAGGCCGCTTGCCAAGGCCTCGCAAGTCCCCCTCGCCCTCTACGTCCACGTCCCCTGGTGCGTGCGCAAGTGCCCGTACTGCGACTTCAACTCGCACGCACTGCGCGGGCCGCTGGACGAGGACGCCTACCTCGGCGCGCTCGTCGCCGACCTGGCGCGGGACGCGCCCCTCGCCGGCGGCCGCCCGGTCGTCAGCGTGTTCATCGGGGGCGGGACGCCGAGCCTCGTGAGCGGCGCCTTCGTCGGACGGCTGCTGGAGGCCGCCGACCGTGAATTGGGCCTTGCCGCGGACGCCGAGGTCACGCTCGAGGCCAACCCCGGAACCGTGGACGCGGCGCGCTTCCGCGACTACCGGGCCGCCGGTGTCAATCGGCTGTCGCTCGGGGTCCAGAGCCTCGACGACCGGCACCTGGCGGCGCTCGGCCGGATCCACGGCCGGGCGGACGGGCTGGCAGCGGTCGAGCTGGCGCGAAGGGCCGGCTTCGACAATCTCAACCTGGACCTGATGCACGGGCTGCCGGGGCAGACGATCCCTCAGGCGCTCGCCGAGCTCGAGGGCGTGCTGGCCCTCGGTCCCGAGCACCTCTCCTGGTACCAGCTCACCATCGAGCCCAACACCGCGTTCGCGGCCTCACCCCCGCCGGTCCCCGACGAGGACCTGGTCGGCGAGATCCAGGACGAGGGTCTGGCCCGGCTCGCGGCTGCCGGGTTCGAGCACTACGAGGTGTCGGCGCACGCCCGGCCCGGGCTCCGCTGCCGCCACAACCTCAATTATTGGGAGTTCGGCGACTACCTCGGCATCGGCGCCGGGGCGCACGGCAAGCTGACCCTGGGCGACGGCCGGATCCAGCGCTGCTGGAAGGTCCGGCGCCCGGCGGACTACCTCGCGCAGGCGGGCTCGGACGGCGGCATCGCCGGCACGGCGACGCTCGGACGCGCCGACCTGCCTATCGAGTTCGCGCTCAACGCCTTGCGCCTGACCGCCGGGGTGCCGCTGGCCCTGTATCCCCAGCGCACCGGCCTGCCGGTGGCAACGCTCGCCGCTGGCCGGGCGCGCGCCCAGGTGCTCGACCTGCTCGACCCCGACCCGGAACGCTTCGCGCCGAGCCCCCTGGGCAGGCGTTTCCTCAATCGCCTGGTCGGCCTGTTCGCGCCTGGCTGAGCATCGCACGCGCCAGCGGACACAGCCCGGCACGCTTGCCATCCGGGGGCTGCTGGCTTATCCTGCGCGGCCTTTTCGGCACCTCGCACGTTCCAGGGGACGCCGGCCGGAGATCGACATGAAAGCGGACATCCACCCCAAGTACAAAGAGATCAAGGTGCTCTGCAGCTGCGGCAACCAGTTCACCACGCGCTCGACGCTCGGCCGCGAGCTCCACATCGAGGTCTGCTCGGCCTGCCACCCCTTCTACACCGGCCAGCAGAAGATCCTCGACGCCGGCGGACGCGTCGACCAGTTCAAGAAGCGCTACCGCCGCGGCAGCTGAGCCACCCGGCGTACCGACACCGACCAAGCAAGGGCGCCCTCGTGGCGCCCTTCTTGTTTTCGCACAGTGACGCGGCGCCGGCCGGTTCCTACAATCGCCTGGCACCTCCGTGCCGGGAGCCGACGACAGTCCCACAGGAGCAGCGATGGCCGAGCACGCGAACGACAAGGTCACCCTGACGGACCATTCGAGCGGGGCCAGCATCGACCTGCAGCTGCGGCACGGCACGGCGGGCCCGAATGCCGTCGACATCACGCCGCTGTTCCAGAAGGCCAACCTGTTCAGCTACGACCCCGGCTTCGTCTCGACGGCGAGCTGCCACAGCGCCATCACGTACATCGACGGCGACGCCGGCATCCTGCGCTACCGGGGCTACCCCATCGAGCAGCTGGCCGAACAGAGCACCTTCCTCGAGGTGGCCTACCTGCTGCTGAACGGCGGGCTGCCGAACCGCGCCCAGCTCGACCAGTTCACCAGCGACGTGACGCACCACACGATGCTCAACCAGTCGCTGCTCAAGTTCTACAACGGCTTCCACCACAACGCCCATCCGATGGCGGTCATGGTGGGGGTCGTGGGCTCGCTGTCGGCCTTCTATCACGACTCGTTCTACATCCATAACCCGGAGCACCGTGCGCTCAGCGGGCTGCGCATGATCGCGAAGATGCCCACCATCGCCGCCGCCGCCTACAAGCACAACGTCGGCGAGCCGGTGATGTACCCGCAGAACCACCTGACCTACGGCGCGAACTTCCTGCACATGATGTTCGCTACCCCCTGCGAGCCCTACGAGCGCTCCCCGCTCGCCGAGGAGGCGCTCGACCTCCTGTTCATCCTGCATGCGGACCACGAGCAGAACGCCTCCACCTCGACGGTGCGGATGGCGGGCAGCTCCGGCGCGAACCCTTTCGCGTGCGTCGCCGCCGGCATCGCGGCGCTCTGGGGGCCGGCGCACGGTGGCGCGAACGAGGCGGTGCTCGACATGCTCGAGGAGATCGGCGACGTCCGGAACATCGACAAGTACATCGCCAAGGCCAAGGACAAGGACGACACGTTCCGCTTGATGGGCTTCGGCCACCGCATCTACAAGAACTACGACCCGCGCGCGACGATCATCCGCCGGATGTGCCACGAGGTCCTGCGGGAGCTCGCGAGCGAGCACGACCCGCTGTTCGAGCTGGCGCTGCGGCTGGAGGAGATCGCGGTGCACGACAGCTACTTCGTCGAGCGCAAGCTGTACCCGAACGTCGACTTCTACTCGGGCATCATCTACCGCGCGCTGGGCATCCCGCGGAACATGTTCACGGTCCTGTTCGCGATCGCCCGCACGGTGGGATGGGTTGCGCACTGGCTGGAGATGATGGACGACCCCAAGCTGCGGATCAGCCGCCCGCGCCAGGTTTACGACGGCGCCATCCTGCGCGATTACGTCCCGCTCGCGGAGCGCAGCTGAGGATCGGCGGCGGCGAGCAGGGCCGTCAGCTCCGCCCGGCCAAGCGCGAGGGCCGGCCGTCCCGTCGCCGGGTCGCGCGGCGGATCCGAGCGATCGGCCGGTCGCAGCACGACGATCTCCACATCCGCACCCTCGACGTGCAGCCGGAAGGCGGGCCTCGCCGCCCGCCGGCCACCGCCGAACAGCAGCCGCCGCTCGCTCTCCTGCCAGGGGATCCGCCGGTCGAGCAGCCGGAACACCACCTGCTCGGCCGGCTCGACGTAGAGCCGGAGCGTGATCGGGGTGTGCGCATCGGCGATCCCGCTCGCGACACCGTCCACGAGCTCGGGATCGAGGTCCGCGAACAGCGCCATCACGTCGCGTGCGACCCGGCGCAGGCGCTGCAGGTGATCGGCGCCTCGCGCGGCGAACAGCCGCTGGCGCTCGGCCCAGGCGGCCGCGACCTCCTGCGGCTCGGGCCATTGCCGCTGGTCCGCGCAGCCGTAACGCTGCGCCGCCTTGCGTCGGGCGGCGTCGACACTCGCGAGCCCACCCTCCGACAGCAGCCGCACGGCCTCGGCGGCGATCAGGTGACGCAGTCGCTGGCGTTCGCGCTGTGAAGCCACGGCGGTCTCCCGAGCACCGACGACGGGGTCTCAGAATGCCGGGTCAGAACAGATCCTGCAAAGGCGCACCGCGACTCTCCCGACTCCCCGCCACGGCTCCGCCCATGTCGTCGTCGGCCAGGGCCTCTCCGCCGTCCGCGTAGCCGCCGACCTCGGGCTCCGTGCCGGCGCGGAACACCTCGAACATGCCGCCCTGCCCGGACCCCACGCGCATCCCGCTCGCAGGGTCGATCCGCACGGCGACGAGGCCGGAGGGCATGGCCGGCGGGGTGTCGGGGACGTTCTCGAGGGCCTCCCGCATGAACGCGATCCAGGCCGGCAGGGCCGCCTTGCCGCCCGTCTCACCCTTGCCGAGGGGCTTCATCGAATCGAGGCCGACCCAGGACACGGCCGCGAGGCTCGGGGCGTAGCCGTTGAACCAGGCGTCGCGCCATTCGTTGGTCGTTCCGGTCTTGCCCGCGATGTCCTTCCGGTTGATCACGCGTGCCGCGGCGGCGGTGCCGCGCTTGGCCACATCCTGCAGCATCGAGGTCACCATGAAGGCGTTCTCCGCGCTCAGGACTCGCGGCGCGACCGGTGCGCCGCCCGGGGCGGAGCCGGCACAGGCCGGGCACACGGTCTCGGGCCGGGCCTGGTAGACCGGCGGCCGCCCCTCCTCCTCGACCCGCTCGAGCAGGTAGGGCTGGATCCGGTAGCCCCCGTTCGCGAGGATCCCGAAACCGCGCGCCATGTCCATCGGGCTCAGGGTCGCGGTGCCGAGCGCCAGCGTGAGGTTGTGGGGCAGGGCCGCGGGATCGAAGCCGAAGGCGCGGATGTGCTCGAGGGCCTTGCCCACCCCGACCGCGCGCAGGAGGCGGATCGACACCAGGTTGCGGGAGTGCACGAGGGCCTCGCGCATCCGCATCGGGCCCTTGTAGCTGCCGTCGTAGTTCTCCGGCCGCCAGACCTGGGGCATGCCGGGCTCCCAGATCTCGAGGGGCGCGTCATCGATCACGCTGGCGGTCGAGAACCCCCACTCCAGTGCGGCGGAATACACGAAGGGCTTGAAGCCGGAGCCCGGCTGACGCTGCGCCTGAATGACGCGATTGAACTTGTTGCGGTTGAAGTCGTAGCCGCCCACCAGGGCGCGGATCGCGCCATTGGCGGGGTCCAGCGCGACGAAGGCCCCCTCGACCTCGGGCACCTGCGCGAGGCGCCAGCGGCTGCCCTTGCCGTCCGACGCCTGGCGAACCCTGACGATGTCACCCTCCGCCAGCACGTCGGACGGCTTCCTGGGGGCGGGGCCGAGGCGGTTCTCGTCCAGGTACCGACGGGCCCAGCTCATGCCCTCCCAGTCGATGTGGACCCGCTCCCCACCGGGCAGCCGGACCTCTGCGTGGCGCTCCTTGTCCCGCACGCCGGTGACGACCGCGGGCTGCAGCCCGCCGATGACGTTGAGATCCCCCAGCGCCGCGTCGATCGCCTCCTCGCGCGCGAGAAGGGGGCGCGGGAGACGGCCCTCCGCCCCGCGGTACCCGTGGCGCTGATCGTAGGCCTCGAGGTTCTCGCGCATGGCTCGCTGGGCCAGTGGCTGGAGTCGCGGGTCGAGCGTGGTGTAGACGCGGTAGCCGTTGGTGTAGGCGTCGGGCCCGAACCGCTCGACCATCTCGCTGCGCGCCATCTCGGCGACATAGGGGGCGTCGAGCTCCACGGGGGCCAGTTGCACCCGCGCGGTCTCGGGCCTCGTCAGGGCCTCGCCGTAGGCCTCGGTGGTGATGTAGCCGAGATCGCGCATCCTGCCCAGGATGTAGTTGCGGCGCTGCATCGCCCGCTCTGGGTCGGCGATGGGGTTGTAGCGTGAGGGGGCCTTGGGAAGACCGGCGATCATGGCGATCTCGGCCAGGTCGAGCTCCTGCACGGCCTTGCCGTAGTAGATCTGGGCCGCCGCACCCACGCCGTAGGCCCGGTGCCCGAGGTAGATCTTGTTGAGGTAGAGCTCGAGGATCTGTTCCTTGGTCAGCTCGCGCTCGATGCGCAGCGCCAGAACGATCTCCGTCAGCTTGCGGACGAAGGTCTTCTCGGGCGACAGGAAGAAGTTGCGCGCCACCTGCATGGTGATGGTACTGCCGCCCTGCCGCCGCTCGCCGGTCTTGACGAGCTGGACGGCCGCCCGCGCGAGGCTCTGGTAATCGATGCCGGGGTGCTCGAAGAACCGGTCGTCCTCCGCCGCCAGGACCGCCTTCACCAGGCTGCCCGGCATCTCGGCCAGACTCAGCGGGATCCGCCGCATCTCGCCGAACTCGGCGATCAGGCGGCCGTCCCGGGAATACACCCGGAGCGGGACCTGCAGCCGGACGTCGCGCAGGCTGTCGGTCGAGGGCAGGGTCGGCTCGAGGTACAGATAGCCCGCGATGAGCAGGCCGGCCGCCAGCAGGACGCCCGTGAACACGAGAGAGATAAAGAATTTCAAAAAGCTGACGAACCACTTCATCGGACGGCGGACAGGCTGGGGAAATCGTGACGGGGTTCCGTAGACCGCCCAACGGCGGGCGGTTATGGTACGCGAAAAGCTGCGGGCTTGACTCCCTTCACAAAAATCTCCTTTCCTAAAAATCCGCGCGCTGCTATATAGTTGTGTGCGCTTACTAGAAAAGGTGTTACAAGCGCTTGGCTCTAGGGGGGCGATCGCCGGCACATCATGTTCCTGAGCGGAAAGAAAAGCCCGATCCTCGGGATCGACGTCAGTTCGTCTGCGGTCAAGCTCCTGGAGCTGAGCCGCGCATCCGGAAAAGGGGGGGTTAGCTACCGCGTCGAGAGCTACGCGGTCGAGCCGCTGCCTCCCAACTCGGTGGTCGAGAAGACCATCAAGGACCCGGAGGCCGTCGGGAACACGATCCGGAACGTCGTTCGCAAGTCCGGCACCAAGGCCAGGCAGGCGGCGGTGGCCGTATCCGGCTCGGCGGTCATCACCAAAGTGATCTCCATGCCGGCTTCCCTTTCCGACCGGGAGATGCAGACCCAGATCCAGCTCGAGGCGGACCAGTACATCCCCTACCCGCTCGAGGAAGTGAACCTCGACTTCTCGGTGATCGGTGCGTCAGAGAAGAACCCCGAGATGGTCGACGTGCTGCTCGCCGCGTCGCGCAGCGAGAACGTGGACGCCCGCGTCGCCGCGCTGACGACCGCCGGCCTGACCCCGGCCGTGGTCGACGTCGAGGCCTACGCGATGGAGAACGCCTGCACCCTGATCTCCGGGGGGTGGCCGCTGGGGGGCACCGACCAGACGGTCGTGGTGGCCGACGTCGGCGCCATGAACACCACCATCCACGTCCTGCACAACCACCGCATCGTCTACACCCGCGAGCAGAATTTCGGCGGCCGGCACCTGACCGAGGAGATCCAGCGCCGCTACGGCCTCTCCTACGAGGAGGCCGGGATGTCCAAGCGCAAGGGCGGCCTGCCGGACAACTACATCCCGGACGTGCTCGATCCCTTCAAGGAGGCGATGTCGCAGCAGGTCAACCGCGGGCTGCAGTTCTTCTACTCCGCCACCGCCTTCCGCAGCGTCGACCACATCGTCCTTGCGGGGGGCTGCGCGGCCATCACCGGGGTCGATGAGCTGGTCGAAGAGCGTCTGGGCATCCCGACCAGCATCGCCAATCCGTTCGCGAACATGGCGCTGGCGTCCCGCGTCAATGCGCAGAACCTCAGCAACGATGCCCCGGCGATGATGATCGCGGTGGGGCTCGCCCTGCGGAGCTTCGACTGAAATGGCAAACATCAACCTGCTTCCCTGGCGCGAGGGCCTCCGCAAGAAGCGGCAGCGTGATTTCGCGCTGATGATCGTCGGCGGAATCATCGCCGCCGTTGGCGTGATGGGCGGCTGGCACCTCTACGTCGAGCACCTGATCGCCAACCAGAACGCGCGCAACGCCTATCTGCAGCGCGAGATCGCCGCGCTCGACGAGAAGATCGCGGAGATCAGGGACATCGAGAAGACGCGGAACGAGATCATCACCCGCATGGACGTGATCCAGCGGCTGCAGGAGAGCCGGCCGGCCGTCGTCCACATGATGGACGAGCTGGTGAACACCGTGCCGGACGGCACCTTCCTCATGCAGTTCACGCAGCGAGGCAATGGCCTGACGCTCGCCGGCCGCGCGCAATCGAACGCGCGCGTCTCGAGCTACATGCGCAACATCGAAAAGAACGCGTGGCTGGCCAACCCCGACCTGCGCTTCGTGGAGAACAAGGACACCACCGGGACGGGCTTCAGCCACTTCCAGCTGACTGCCCAGAACCTGAGCAAACGGCGGGACAAGGTCAAGTGAAACTCCAAGACCTGAACAAGCTGGATATCAACGACATCGGCGACTGGCCAGCGCCGATCAAGCTGTTGATCGTGCTGCTCGTCGCGGTCCTCGTCGGCGTGGCCTGGTACTACATGGACACGCAGGACCAGTACGCCGCCCTCGAGCGGGTGCGCCGCGAAGAGAAGGACCTGCGCACCGCCTTCGAGGAGAAGCAGCAGAAAGCGGCCAACTACGAGAAGTACAAGGCGCAGCTGGCGGAGATGAAGCAGACCTTCGGCGCGATGCTCCGCCAGCTCCCGAACAAGAAAGAGGTGGCCGACCTGCTCATCGACGTGTCGCAGACGGGTCTCGCCGCCGGCCTGGAATTCCAGCTGTTCCAGCCGCAGAACGAGATCCCGAAGGACTTCTACGCCGAGCTGCCGATCAAGCTGCGCGTGGTCGGCGACTACCACGAATTCGGCGAGTTCATCAGCGGCATCGCTGCCCTGCCCCGCATCGTGACGATGCACGACATCGACATCAAGCCGATCACCGGCCAGCGCGCCGGCGGCCTCGTGATGGAGGCCACGGCGGCCACCTACCGCTACCTGGAGGAAGGCGGGGCGCTGGTCGATGACCGCTCCGCGGGGGGCAAGCAATGAGCAGGCGCTGGTTCCTGGTTCTCGCGTCGGCGCTCGCGGTCGGCGGTTGCGCCGACGACAGCATGAGGGACCTCAAGGCCTACGCCGAGGAGGTCAAGTCCCGCCCGGGCGGGCCGATCAAGCCCGTGCCCGAGTTCAAGCCGGCCGAGAGCTACACCTATGTTCCCGGGGATCGCCGCAGCCCCTTCGTCGTCCAGGAAAGCGAGGCCGAGCCGACACAGGCGGTGGCGGGCACCGGACCACGGCCCGACCCCAACCGGCGCCGCGAGGAGCTCGAGCAGTTTCCGCTCGACACGCTGCGGATGGTCGGGGTCCTCGAGCAGAACAACGAGATCTGGGGCCTGGTGCAGTCGAAGGAGAAGACCATCTACCGCGTCCAGCCCAGCAACTACATGGGGCAGAACCACGGCAAGATCAACCGCATCACCGAAGAGCAGATCGAACTGACCGAGCTCATCCCCGATGGCATCGGTGGCTACATCGAGAGACGCGCCACCCTCGCCCTCGCGGGAACCGAGGGGAGCGAACAACGATGAGGACTGTGACTGTGTCGAATCGCCGCTTTACCATGGGCTCGGTGGGCCTCGGCGCCCTGCTCGCCCTCTGGGCGCTGGTCGCACCCCGGTGGGCGCTCGCCGCCAACACGCTGCAGGACATCAGCTACTCCGCCCTGGCGGGCAACAGGCTGCAGATCGTGCTGACGACCGCGGCGCCGGTGAGCGAGCCGCTGAGCTTCACCACCGACAACCCGGCGCGCATCGCGCTCGACTTCCCGGACACCCAGAGCGCGCTCAGCAACAAGAACATCGCCGTCGGCGTCGGCATGGTGCGAAGCATCACCGCCGTCGAGGCGGGCGACCGAACGCGGGTGGTCGTGAACCTCGTCGACTCCGCGCCGCACTACATCGAGACCTCCGGCAACCAGATCACCCTCACGGTCGGTGCAGAGGCGCCCGCCGCGCCGGCGGCCGTGGCAGCAGCTCCCGCGCCAGCCCCGGCCTACACCCCAGCCCCCGCCCCGCGGACAGCCGCGGCGCCGGTCTCGCGTTCCCGCGACCTGCGCAGCGTCGACTTCCGGCGCGGCGACCGCGGCGCCGGCCGGGTGGTGGTCAAGCTGCCGACCCCGAACACGGTGGTCGACACCCGCCTCGAAGGCGGCAACGTGGTCGTCGACATCAAGGGCACGGGCGTGAGCAGCGACCTCGCCAAGATCTACGACGTCGGCGACTTCGGCACGCCGGTGAAGACCATGACGGTGCGCCGCAGCGGCCAGAATACCCAGGTCGTGATCAAGGCCTCCGGCAACTACGACCACGTCGCCTACCAGGCCGACGACGTCTACACGGTCGAGTTCCGGCCGCTGACGGCGGCCGAGCAGGAGAAGGCGCAGGCCCAGAAGCGCGTCTATGGGGGCGAGCGGCTGTCGCTCAACTTCCAGGACATCGAGGTCCGCTCGGTGCTGCAGCTCCTTGCCGACTTCACCGGCAAGAACATGGTGGTCAGTGACACGGTCGCTGGGCGGATCACCCTGCGGCTCAAGAACGTCCCGTGGGACCAGGCCCTCGACATCATCCTGAAGACCAAGGGCCTCTCGATGCGGGAGAACGACAACGTCATCCTGGTGGCCCCGACCGAGGAGATCGCCGCGCGCGAGAAGCTCGAGCTCGAGTCCACCAAGCAGGTCGAGGATCTCACCCCGCTGCGCTCGGACCTGATCCGCATGAACTTCGCCAAGGCGGGCGACATCGCGGCCCTGCTCAAGGCGGCCGAGAACAAGCTGCTGTCCGAGCGCGGCAACGTCACCGTCGACGAGCGCACCAACACGCTCCTCGTGCAGGACATCCCGAGCAAGCTGGAGGAGATCCGCGAGCTGGTGCATCGGCTCGACATGCCGATGCGCCAGGTGATGATCGAGTCGCGTGTCGTCATCGCCAACAACGACTTCACCCGCGACATGGGCGTGCGCTTCGGTCTGGTGAAGCGTGGCGGCGGCGATAAGGACGCCTACGTGGTCGGCGGAACCCTCCCCGACGGTACCTTCGGCGACACCGACGCCGGCACGATCGGGGGCGAGGACGCCGGCGGGCTCCTCGTGAACCTGCCGAAGGTCACCGGCGCCGGCCGCGGCGGCTCGCTCGGCGTGCTGGTCGGCACCATCGGCTCCTACCTGGTCGGCCTCGAGCTCACGGCGATGCAGCAGGAAGGCAAGGGTGAGCTGATCTCGATGCCGAAGGTGATCACGGCCGACCAGTCGAAGGCCGTGATCAAGCAGGGCATCGAGGTCCCGTACCAGGCCGCAACCTCGTCAGGCGCGACCTCCGTGTCCTTCAAGGAGGCGGTGCTCAAGCTCGAGGTAACGCCGCAGATCACGCCGGACGACCGCATCGTCATGGACCTGACCATCACCAAGGACCGGCCGGACTTCACCCGCTCGGTGCTCGGCACGCCGCCCCTGGAGAAGCGCGAGATCCAGACCAACGTGCTGGTGAACAACGGCGAGACGGTGGTGCTCGGCGGCATCCTCGAAGACGAGAAGTCGCAGAACCAGGAGAAGGTCCCGGTGCTCGGCGACGTGCCCTTCCTGGGCTTCCTGTTCCGCCAGGAGCTGAACAAGAACCTCAGCAACGAGCTGCTGTTCTTCATCACGCCGCGGATACTGAAGGAATCCCTGTCGCTCAAGTGACCGATCCCGACTCGCCGCCCTCCGGGCGGCGAGTCGCTTTGGGAGCCCGAAGAAATGCGCACCGGCGCCGCCGCGAGCGACGCGACCACGTCCCGGCCACGGTTCCTGCATCGCCGCGTCGCTGCGCCGACGACGGGCCGCGAGTCTCTTTAGCCCCCCATGCGCACCCCGTCGCGGGTATTCCTGGTCGGACCGATGGGCTCGGGCAAGAGCACCATCGGCAAGCAGCTTGCGGCGGCGCTCGGGCTCGCGTTCCAGGACTCCGACCACGAGATCCAGCGCCGCACGGGCGTCGACATCCCGACGATCTTCGCGTTCGAGGGCGAGGCCGGCTTCCGTGCCCGCGAGAAGGCTGTGATCGACGCGCTCACGGCCGCCGACGGCCAGGTGCTGGCGACGGGCGGCGGCGCGATTCTCGATCCGGACAATCGGCGCCTCCTGTCGTCTCGCGGGATCGTGGTCTACCTGCACTGCTCGCCCGAGCAGCAGTACCGGCGCACGAGCCACGACCGCAACCGGCCGCTGCTGCAGACCGAGGACCCCCTGCAGCGGCTGCGCGAGCTGATGGCGGTGCGCGACCCGCTGTACCGCGAATCCGCCGACTTCGTGGTCTCCACCGAGAAGCGCTCCGCGGCCGCCGTCACCAAGGAGATCGTCCGGCTGCTGGAGGAGCGTGGGCGTGGGCGGAGCGACGCCTGAGACGGGCCAGAGCCGGTTGCCCATGCCGGCACCGGTTTGAAACAATCCCGCTACCGCTCACCCGACGGCCACCCCGCCATGCGGACCCTCCACGTCGACCTCGGCGACCGCTCCTACCCGATCTACATCGGCCCGCGCCTGATCGGCGACGCCGAGCTGTACCGGCGTCACATCGTCGGCCGGCAGGTCCTGGTGGTCAGCAACGAGACGGTGGCGCCGCTCTACCTCGAGCCCGTGTTGGGAGCGCTCGGCGGGTACCAGGTCGAGTCGGTCATCCTGCCGGACGGCGAGGTCTACAAGACGCTCGAGGTGCTCAACCGCATCTTCGACGCCCTGCTGACGCACCGCTTCGACCGCCGCTGCACGCTGCTCGCCCTCGGTGGCGGCGTGGTCGGCGACATGGCGGGGTTTGCCGCGGCCTGCTACCAGCGCGGCGTGAGCTTCGCGCAGGTCCCCACGACCCTGCTTGCCCAGGTCGACTCGTCGGTGGGCGGCAAGACCGGCGTCAACCATCCCTTCGGCAAGAACATGATCGGCGCCTTCCACCAGCCGCTCTGCGTGGTGGCCGATACCGAGACGCTCGAGACCCTGCCGGCCCGGGAGCTGTCGGCGGGCCTCGCCGAGGTGATCAAGTACGGCCTCATCGACGACCCGGAGCTCTTCACCTGGCTCGAGGCCAACATGTCCGCGCTGCGGGCGCGCGAGGCGGGGGCCCTGGCCTATGCCATCGAGCGCTCGTGCCGGGACAAGGCCCTGGTGGTTGCGGCGGACGAGCGCGAGGCCGGGCGCCGGGCGCTCCTCAACCTCGGCCACACCTTCGGCCACGCCATCGAGACCGGCGTCGGCTACGGCGAGTGGCTGCACGGCGAGGCGGTCGGCGCCGGCCTGTGCATGGCGGCTAACCTGTCGCGGCGTCTCGGCTGGATCACCGACACGGAGCTGGCGCGGATCGTCGACCTGGTGCGCGCGGCCGGCCTGCCGGTCGCGCCCCCGTCCGGCATCGGCACCGACCGCTTCCTGGAGCTGATGGCCGTGGACAAGAAGGTGCTGGACGGCCGCCTGCGTCTCGTTCTGCTGAAGGGCATCGGCAAGGCGCTCGTCACCGACGGCTTCCCCCTTCAGGTCCTGCGCGACACGCTCGAGGCCGCCTGACCCGCACCGCTTTGGGGCGCTCGCCGCGCACCCCACAATGCACCGGTGTTTTCCCCCTGTCCCGCCGCGAAAACTATGGCACGGTGCGGCTGAGTTCTTTACCCTACTCGGCCCGCCGCGGGCGTCCGGCCGCTCGATCCGCCGCCCGCGCGCCGCGCCCGTAACGCCGGCCTTGGTGACGGGCGCCGAGCTCCAGCAGAAACGAGGTAGTGATGAGCCAGACGGGTTTGCCAGCACGGCAGGGCCTCTATGACCCGGCCAACGAGCACGACGCCTGCGGGGTCGGTTTCGTCGCTCACATCAAGGGTGCCAAGAGCCACGGCATCGTCCGCCAGGGGCTGCAGATCCTCGACCGGCTCACCCATCGCGGGGCCGTCGGCGCCGACCCGCGCGCCGGCGACGGCGCGGGCATTCTGATCCAGATCCCGGACGCGTTCCTGCGCGCGGTGGCGGGCATCGAGCTCCCCGCTGCGGGCGACTATGCGGTCGGCATGGCGTTCCTGCCGCGGCCGAAGGAGGCGCGCGCCGCCATGGTCGCCGAGATCGACGAGGTCGTCGCTGCGGCGGGTCAGCGCGTGCTCGGCTGGCGCGACGTCCCGGTCGACAGCAGTGGCCTCGGCGAGTCGGTGAAGCCGAGCGAGCCCTTCATCCGCCAGGTCTTCATCGCGCGCGGGCCGGACTGCCCGGACCAGGACAGCTTCGAGCGCAAGCTGTTCGTCATCCGCAAGATGATCGAGAACCGCATCCGCGCCTCCGACCTCGCCTGCAGGGACTTCTTCTACATCCCGTCGCTGTCCTCGCGGACCCTCGTGTACAAGGGGATGCTGCTCGCGGGCCAGGTGGGCGAGTTCTACCGCGACCTCGCCGACGAGCGCATGGTGTCGGCGCTCGCACTGGTGCACCAGCGCTTCTCCACCAACACCTTCCCGACGTGGGACCTCGCGCACCCGTTCCGGATGATCGCGCACAACGGCGAGATCAACACGCTGCGCGGCAACCTGAACTGGATGGCGGCGCGCCGCCACAGCATGGCCTCGGAGATCCTCGGCGCGGATCTCGACAAGGTCTGGCCGCTTATCCCGGAAGGGCAGTCGGACTCGGCCTGCTTCGACAACGCGCTCGAGCTGCTGGTGGCCGGCGGCTACTCCCTGGCGCACGCGATGATGATGCTCGTCCCGGAGGCGTGGGCCGGCAACCCGCTGATGGACGAGCAGCGCCGTGCCTTCTACGAGTACCACGCCGCCCTGATCGAGCCGTGGGACGGACCGGCGGCGGTTGCCTTCACGGACGGCCGCCAGATTGGCGCCACGCTCGACCGCAACGGGCTGCGGCCCGCCCGCTACCTCGTCACCGACGACGAGTTGGTGGTGATGGCTTCGGAGATGGGCGTGCTCGACATACCCGAGGAGCGGATCGTCCGCAAGTGGCGCCTGCAGCCCGGGAAGATGTTCCTGATCGACCTCGAGCAGGGCCGCATCATCGACGACATCGAGGTGAAGGCGGCCCTCGCCGGCGCCAGACCCTACCAGGAGTGGCTGAACCGCACCCAGATCCGCCTGCGCGAGCTGTCGCCCGACATCGGGCCGATGGCGCCCGACGCGCAGACGCTGCTCGACCGTCAGCAGGCCTTCGGCTACACGCAGGAAGACGTCAAGTTCCTGATGATGCCGATGGCGACCACGGGCGAGGAGGCGGTCGGCTCGATGGGCGCGGACAACCCGATCGCCGTCCTGTCGAACAGGCCCAAGCCGCTGTTCAACTACTTCAAGCAGAACTTCGCGCAGGTCACCAACCCGCCGATCGACCCGATCCGCGAGGAGCTGGTGATGTCGCTGGTGTCGCTGATCGGACCGCGGCCGAACCTGCTCGGCATCAACGACGCCGGCACCCACCTGCGGCTCGAGGTCGACCACCCAGTGCTGACCAACACCGACCTCGCCCGTATCCGCCACATCGAGGACCACACGGCGGCCGCATTCCGCACCAAGACGATCAGCATCTGCTACGCGGTCGAGCAGGGTGTCGCGGGCATGAAGCCCGCCGTCGCCGCGCTCTGCGCCGCTGCCGAACGCGCGGTGCGCGACGGCTACAACATCCTGGTGCTGTCCGACCGCGCGACGGACGCCGATCACATCCCGATCCCCGTGCTGCTCGCCACGGCGGCCGTGCACCATCACCTGGTGCGCATGGGCCTGCGCACGGAGTCCGGCCTAGTCGTCGAGACCGGCGCGGTTCGCGAGGTGCACCACTTCGCCGTGCTGGCCGGCTATGGGGCGGAGGCGATCAACCCCTACCTCGCCTTCGACACGATCTCCGCGCTCCGCCCCACGCTGCCCGAGCGGATCCCCGAGGCGGATCTCCACAAGCGCTACATCAAGAGCGTCTGCAAGGGACTGCTCAAGGTCATGTCCAAGATGGGCATCTCGACCTACCAGTCCTATTGCGGCGCGCAGATCTTTGACGCCGTCGGTCTCGCCAGCGAGTTCGTCGACAGCTATTTCACCGGCACTGCGTCCCGCATCGAGGGCGTCGGCCTGCAGGAGATCGCGGAGGAGTCGGTGCGCTGGCACCGCGACGCTTTCGGCGCGAACCCGATCTACGAGAACGCGCTGGACGTCGGGGGCGACTACGCCTTCCGCATCCGCGGCGAGGCGCACGCCTGGACGCCCGACTCGATTGCGAAGCTGCAGCACGCGACGCGGGCCAACGACTGGAAGACCTACGAGGAGTTCTCGCGGACGATCAACGACCAGAACGAGCGCCTGCTGACCCTGCGCGGCCTGTTCGAGCTCCACCTGGACCGCCAGCCGGTGCCCCTGGAGGAGGTCGAGCCCGCGAAGGAGATCGTCAGGCGCTTCACGACGGGCGCAATGTCGTTCGGGTCCATCTCCTACGAGGCTCACACCAACCTCGCGATCGCCATGAACCGCATCGGCGGCAAGTCGAACACGGGCGAGGGCGGCGAGGAGCCCGAGCGCTTCCGGCCGCTGCCCGACGGCTCGCCCAACCCGGCGCGGTCGGCCATCAAGCAGGTGGCCTCCGGCCGCTTCGGCGTCACCACCGAGTACCTGGTCAACGCCGACGAGCTGCAGATCAAGATGGCGCAGGGCGCCAAGCCGGGCGAGGGCGGCCAGCTGCCCGGCCACAAGGTGAGCAAGCAGATCGCACGTGTGCGGCACTCCACGCCCGGCGTCGGCCTGATCTCGCCGCCGCCGCACCACGACATCTACTCGATCGAGGACCTGGCGCAGCTCATCCACGACCTCAAGAACGTCAACCCGAAGGCCCGCATATCGGTGAAGCTGGTCTCCGAGGTCGGCGTCGGCACCGTTGCCGCGGGCGTGTCGAAGGCCCACGCCGACCACGTGACGATCTCGGGCTACGAGGGCGGCACCGGCGCCTCGCCGCTGACGTCCATCAAGCACGCCGGCTCGCCCTGGGAGATCGGTCTCGCCGAGACTCACCAGACGCTGGTGCTCAACCGCCTGCGCGGCCGCATCGCGGTGCAGGTCGACGGCGGCATCCGCACGGGGCGGGACGTGGTGATCGGCGCGCTGCTCGGCGCGGACGAGTTCGGCTTCGCGACGGCGCCGCTCGTCGTCTCGGGCTGCATCATGATGCGCAAGTGCCATCTGAACACCTGCCCGGTCGGCGTGGCGACGCAGGACCCCGAGCTGCGCAAGCGCTTCACCGGCAAGCCGGAGCACGTCGTCAACTACTTCTTCTTCGTGGCCGAGGAGGTGCGGCGGCTGATGGCGCGGCTCGGCTTCCGCCGGTTCACGGACATGATCGGCCGCACCGACCTGATCGATGTGCGCCGCGCGATCAGCCACTGGAAGGCGAAGGGCCTCGATTTCTCGCGAATCCTCCACCTGCCGCCAGCGCAGCCCGGCGTCGCGATCCACAACTGCGAGCAGCAGGACCATGGCCTCGACCGGGCGCTCGACCACGAGCTGATCCGGCAGGCGGGCCCGGCCCTCGAGGACGGCAGGCCTGTGCGGATCGAGATCGCCGTGCGCAACCACAACCGCACCTTCGGCGCCATGCTTTCCGGGCGGCTCGCGGAACGGTACGGCCACGGCGGCCTGCCCGACGACACCATCCGGATCCAGGCCCAGGGCACTGCCGGGCAGTCGTTCGGCGCCTGGCTGGCGCGCGGCATTACGGTGGATCTGCAGGGCGAGGCGAACGACTACGTCGGCAAGGGGCTCTCGGGCGGCCGCATCATCGTGCGCCCGCCGGCCGACTCCGCGCTCGCCCAGGCCGAGGACAACATCATCGTCGGCAACACCGTGCTGTATGGCGCGATCGCCGGTGAGTGCTTCTTCCGGGGCGTTGCCGGCGAGCGCTTCGCGGTACGCAACTCGGGCGCCACGGCAGTCATCGAGGGCGTCGGCGACCATGGCTGCGAGTACATGACCGGCGGGGTCGTCGTCTGCCTCGGCCCGACGGGCCGGAACTTCGCCGCGGGCATGAGCGGCGGCGTCGCCTACGTCCTCGACGAGGCCGGCGACTTCGCCCGGCGCTGCAACCAGGCGATGGTCGAGCTCGAGCCGATCGCCGCCGAGGACGAGGCCCTCGAGGCGCTGTACCACCAGGGCGGCGACCTGGAGACGCACGGCCAGGTGGACGTCAGCCACGACATGACGCGGTTCGACGCGATCCGGCTGCGGCAGCTCGTCGAGCGGCACCTGCAGTACACCGGCAGCGCGGTCGCGCGCCGCATCCTCGATTCCTGGGCCGACTTGCTGCCCCGGTTCGTCAAGGTCATGCCGGTGGATTACCGCCGCGCGCTCACCCAGCTGCTCGCCGAGCAGCAGGCCGCGCAGAGCGACGCCGCCTAGGAGAGTCGTCAGTCATGGGCAAGGCAACCGGCTTCATCGAGTACCCGCGCGCCGATCGGGTCTACGCCCCAGTCGCGGACCGCCTGCAGCACTACCAGGAGTTCGTCATCCCGCTGAGCGAGGAGGGCGTGCGCCAGCAGGGTGCGCGCTGCATGGACTGCGGCATCCCGTTCTGCCACCAGGGCTGTCCGGTCAACAACCTCATCCCGGACTGGAACGACCTCGTGTACCGCGGCGCCTGGCAGCGCGCCATCGAGATCCTGCACTCGACCAACAACTTCCCCGAGTTCACCGGCCGGATCTGCCCCGCGCCCTGCGAGGCCGCCTGCACCCTGAACATCGACGACCGCCCGGTGACGATCAAGACCATCGAGTGCTCGATCGTCGACCGCGCCTGGGAGGAGGGCTGGATCCAGCCGCACATTCCGGCGCACCGCACGGGCCGGCGCATCGCGGTGGTGGGGTCGGGGCCGGCGGGCCTCGCCTGCGCGCAGCAGCTGGCCCGGGCCGGCCACAAGGTGCACGTCTACGAGAAGCAGGACCGGATCGGCGGTCTGCTGCGCTACGGCATCCCGGACTTCAAGATGGAGAAGTACCTCATCGACCGGCGCATCGCGCAGATGCACGCCGAGGGGGTCGCCTTCCACACCCAGACGCACGTCGGCGTCGACCTGCCCGTCAGCCGGCTGCTCGATGACTTCGACGCGCTCGTGCTCGCCGGCGGGTCGGAGCAGCCGCGCGACCTCGCGATCCCGGGGCGCGATCTGGACGGGGTCCATTTCGCGATGGACTTCCTGCCGCAGCAGAACCGGCGCGTGGCGGGCGACAGGGTGAACG
>Ga0316603_10000200_pt1 | contig 32952 bp, 29 predicted proteins | sample OWC_soil_day10_n_FD_207649 | JGI IMG/M metagenome (GOLD analysis project Ga0316603, IMG submission 207649) | Wetland soil microbial communities from Old Woman Creek delta, Ohio, United States - OWC_soil_day10_noCT | ecosystem: Environmental > Terrestrial > Soil > Wetlands | place: USA: Ohio... | reverse complement strand
AAAAAGACTGATAAACAAAAAACGCAACACTTTCCAGCATTGCGTTTTATTATTTTTGATTAACAGTAGTTATTTCAGTTTTTCCAATGCTTCCTTAATCCATCCGAATGCTTTCACCAGATTTTCATCCGATGTAGCATACGACATACGGATGCAATCGGGAGCGCCAAAATCGGTGCCACCCACACAGGCTACATGTGCTTCAGCAAGGAGATAGAGAGCCAGATCTTCAGGATTGCCGATTACGGTGCCGTTGTATGATTTACCGAAGTAGGCACTGCAATCCGGGAATATATAAAATGCTCCTTTGGGTTCATTGACCTTCAGACCGGGAATCTCACGAGCCATTTTCACTACCAGGTTTTTGCGGCGTTCGAATGCTTTCTGCATTTCAAGCACACAAGTCTGATCGCCTGTATATGCAGCTTCCGAAGCTTTTTGCGATATAGAACACGGGCCTGAAGTATATTGACCCTGCAAGATATTACATGCAGAGGCAATCCATTTAGGTGCGGCAATCCAGCCCAGACGCCATCCTGTCATAGCATATCCTTTTGAAACACCGTTGATGATTACCACCCGGTCGCGTACATTTTCGAACTGAGCGATACTTTCGTGTGTACCACCATAATTGATGTGTTCGTATATTTCGTCAGAAATAACAATGATGTCGGGATATTTTGCAAGTACATCGGCCAGACCTTTCAGTTCATCCTTTGAGTAAACACTTCCGGTTGGGTTGGAAGGTGAGCAAAGTATAATGGCTTTGGTTTTGGGAGTGATAGCTTTTTCGAGTTGCTCCGGAGTAATTTTGAAATCCTGCTCGATTCCGGCGGAAACGATAACATTTGTGCCATCAGCAATTTTCACCATTTCGGGGTAGCTAACCCAAAAAGGAGCAGGAATAATCACTTCGTCTCCTTTGCCAATAACGGCTAAAATAACGTTACAAACTGATTGTTTTGCACCGTTTGAACAAACAATTTGTTCCGGTGTGTAGTCCAGACCGTTTTCGGTTTTAAGTTTCTCGCAGATAGCTTTTCGCAGCGCCGGATATCCGGGTACGGGAGAATAAAACGAGAAGTTGTCATCAATCGCTTTTTTTGCAGCAGCTTTTATATGATCCGGTGTGTTAAAATCGGGTTCACCGACACTCAGATTAATCACATCAATTCCCTGTGCCTTAAGCTCGTTGCTCTTCTGTGACATGGCAAGTGTTGCCGAAGGTGCGAGCGAAGCTAAACGTTCTGATACTGAAAGCATAATTAAAATGTTTTTTGTTTATAATTTAGCGCAAATTTAATCAAATTAATCGGATTTCGCACATATTTTTCTCATTTCAACACATTAAATTTATTGAATTATTGTTTTTTGTTAATCAGATAATTTACATTTTTTGTTTCGTTCAGTTTATCTTCAATCATTGTGCGGGCCGTCTGATATCCAAGTTCGAAAATCTCGCGGCTTTTCTCTGTTTCAAATGTTTCATAATTGGCCATATCGACAGGTTCAATCAGATAATCACACAACTCTTTATCGTGCAGAATATTGGCTTTGAACATAAAGTTATAGGAACGGATGGCCACATTCAGAACCGACATTTTGTACTTATCGGCTACCAGCGGACTGGCATTGATGCCGATTACCTTTTCGCAGTCGTCGCGAATGGTGCTCACCGGAAAGTTCTTAAACACACCGCCATCGATATAATTTTCGCCGTTAATGACTTTGGGAGTAAAAAGCACCGGAAAGGTGGACGAAGCGATGATAGCATCTAGCAGATTACCGCTTGAAAAAACGACACTTTCGCCTTTATCCAGATTTGTTGCCACGATACGCAATGGTATTTTCAGTTCTTCGAAAGTTTTTGCGCGCAACTTGCCTGCCAGAAATTTCTCGAAACTGCCTATACCGAACAGTCCGCCATTCGGAATTCTGACTTTTGTCATTTTCCTGAATTCAACATTTTCGAAAAATCCTGCAATCTCATCGGGGGTATATCCGTCGGCATAGAGCGCTCCGACAATGGAGCCTGCACTGACACCCGATATTATATCCGGCCTGATATCAAATTCTTCAAGCGCTTTCAGCACACCGGCGTGGCACATACCCCGGATGCCACCACCACTCATTGCAATCCCTATCTGGTAGGGCTTTTCGGTGAATATATTTAGTATTCCGCGGATAATTTCCTTATTTACCTTTTTCATTGTATGTCTGTTATTAAAGTGATATTTGATATTTTTCAACCTCACAAATTTATACATTTTTCTTTTCATCCGTGAGTTTATTCTTATCTTTGTAAGAGATTAATTTTATACATTCCATATGGATGCATTACTTATTATATTGGGGATTGCGTGTATTGTCGGGGGCATTGTCGGCTCTGTTCTTCCTGTACTGCCCGGATTGCCACTGAGTTATGGAGGCATACTGCTGCTACACCTTTCAGAAAAAATTCAGTTTACCACCGGATTTCTCATTTTCTGGGCTATCATGGTTATTGCAGTTTCATTGCTCGACTATTACATACCCATCTGGGGTACAAAAAAATTCGGAGGCAGCAGGCGCGGCATCTGGGGTTGTGCACTCGGAATGATCGCAGGTATTTTTCTGGGTCCCTGGGGAATTATTGTAGGCCCATTTGCAGGCGCTGTAATTGGAGAATTAACCGGCGGCAAACAATCAACCGCAGCCCTGAAAGCTGGTTTTGGCTCTTTTTTAGGATTTATTATCGGTGTCGCTTCAAAACTAATTATCGGAGGTTTTCTGCTTTTTTATGCAGTGAAGGAAATTATATAACACCCTACCCCCTCAAAGGCGACTTAGATCTGTACTAAAAACGCCATCAAACTTATGCAAAGTTTGCTTTAATGCTGCACCTGTCCCAATCAAATTCAAAAATAATTCCTATTTTTGTATATCACTTCATCATTTAAGTTTTACGCGTCAAACCACCCGAAACGGTTGGATGCCACATTAAAGTCTTTGTTCTAATCAACTAACAATTCTTAAAGTCCCCCTTGAGGGGGATTTAGGGGGCTTCTCTTATGTTAAATATCTATCGCGCTTCTGCCGGTTCGGGAAAAACCTACCAGCTAACCAAAGAATATATCCGTTTGCTTTTTTCGGCTAATGGCCGCGATAATGCACATCGCAGTATAATGGCGGTAACGTTTACCAATAAAGCTACCGACGAGATGAAATCTCGCATCCTGACGGAACTTTACAATCTTTATAAAGGTAAAGAATCGGATTACAGACCGGAATTGATGAAGGAATACTCCCTGAATGAAAATGAAGTGAACCTCCGGGCAGGTAAAATTCTGTTCAACATACTGCACGACTTTTCATCCTTTTCCATCAGTACTATCGACAAATTTTTTCAGCAGGTGATACGTGCTTTTGCCCGCGAAATAGGCGTAAACGGTGGCTATAATCTGGAGCTTGACAAAGATAACACACTGCTGCAGGCTGTCGATAATCTTTTTCTCGAACTTTCGGATGCAGATAACAAACTTCTGCTCGAATGGATGACACGGTTTGCCGAAGAACAAGTGGAACAATCTGCAAGCTGGAACATCCAAAAGGAAATCAACAATCTCGGTCAGGAGATTTTTAAAGAAAACTATCAGCACAAAGCTGCGGAAACAAGCATAAAACTGCATGACCGGGAATTCCTGCAATCATACCTGCAAAAACTCCGAAAGATAAAAATCGATTTTGAAAAAAAGGTTATGGATGAAGCTGATGCAACATTACATTTGCTTGAAATTCACGGATTGGAACCGGAATATTTTAGCCGTCAAATGATGCACAAAACGCTGACAAATCTGAAAAATGGAATTTTTGAGATAAAAAGCACCTTCCAAAAATATGCCGAAAGCCCACAGAATTGCTATACCAAATCGCAGAAACCACACATTAAGACTGCTATTGAAAACGCATATCAATCGGGACTAAAAGAACAGCTTGATAGAATACAGATGTTAATACAGACGGATATTATCAATTACAATACTGCCAACCTGATTCTCAAGCACATCAACACGCTGGGTATCATGTCCGATCTGGCGATGCAGATAAAAAAGATTACCAGCGAACAAAACATTATGCTGATTTCGGATACGAACCTGCTGCTTAACAAAATCATCGACAACAGCGACACTCCCTTTGTATACGAACGCACCGGCCTGAATATCAGCCATTTCATGATTGATGAGTTTCAGGACACTTCGGTATTACAGTGGAAAAATTTCAAACCGCTGATATCCAACAGTATAGCCACCAACAATTACAACATGGTGGTAGGCGATGTAAAGCAAAGTATCTACCGTTGGCGAAACTCGGACTGGAAACTGCTGGATGAACAGGTTGGACGTGATTTCTCGGCGGACAGCATAAAAAATAAACATCTTGAGACTAACTGGCGCAGTGACAAAAACATCATTGATTTCAATAATGCTTTTTTTTCAATAGCATCGAAACTGCTTCAGGTAAAATTTAATGAAAAGCTTGAGAATTCGAACTACCACGATGAAGCTCTGGAACCGCTGAAACTAAAAATAAAACATGCGTATCATGATATCGATCAGGTAATTTCGGGCAAGGCTGCCGATGGACATGTCAGGTTTGAATTTATCGGGCAAAATGATACTGAAGAAAAATGGAAAGAAAAAAGCTTACAGCGAATTCCACGGTTGCTCGAAGAACTGACAGATCAGGGTTACAAACCTTCGGATGTAGCTCTTCTGGTTCGTAAAAATGACCAGGAGGCCGAAATTGTTCAGTATTTATTGTCTTATAAAAAATCGGAATATGCACGTGAGGGTTACAGCTATGACATTGTTGGCAACGAAGGTCTTCTGCTCTCTTCATCGGCATCAGTGAGCTTTATCTTAGCCGTGCTCAGGCTGATGGCAAATCCGAACGACAGTGTTCAGCAAACCATTCTGAATTACGAATATCTCCGCGGCCGGAAACAATTCTCCGAGAGCGAAGCAATAGCAGCATGTTTCTCTTCAGCCGGAAATACTTCGGAATTTTCTGCCCTGTTCTCCGATGAAGAAAATGATTTTCTGTCCAATTCCCGACAAGACTCATTGTTCTATCTGATTGAGAACCTGATTTCAGTTTTCGAAATTCAGCAATGGCACAATGAAAGTGTTTTCCTCCAGGCTTTTCAGGATGTTGTTTTCAGGTTTGTAAACTCAAAGAATGCCGATTTGAGCAGTTTCCTGATATGGTGGGATAGCAATGGTGATAAACAGTACATCTCCACACCCGAAAATCAGAATTCGTTCCGTATTATGACCATCCACAAAGCCAAAGGGCTCGATTTCAAGGTCGTTATCATTCCGTTTTGCGACTGGGCACTCGATGCTGCGAAAACTCCGCCACTGATGTGGTGCCAGACCGATATTGAACCTTTCAATGAGTTTCCGCTTATCCCCGTCGATTTCTCGTCAAATCTGGTTAACTCTATTTTTCAGAAAGAATACTACTCTGAACTGATGCATCAGTACATTGACAGCCTGAACATGGCATACGTGGCATTTACCCGTGCCCGCAACGAAATGATTTGCCTGGCACCGTTGCCAAAAAACGAAACTCCGGTGGAAACTGCTAAAATCAGCTCACTGTCCGAACTTCTGTTTTCATGTTTTCTGGTAGATGATGTCGCTGATTCAAAACATATTGTATTATCCGAAAAATATTCTTCTGATGATTTTTTATTTGAAATTGGCAAACCTGAAAAAGCTGTTTATAAGGAAAAACCGAAAGATGCCGAACTTAGACAGATGAGCGACTACCCAATAGCAGACAGTCGTGACCGGCTGAAAATAAAACATAACAGCACGGAATACTGGCTGTCTGAACAAAATCTGACCGAAAGCCGACTGAACTACGGCACTGTGATGCACGAAATTCTGAAAAAAATTATTACCCGTAACGATGAGGAAAAAGCCATTCATGAAATGCTTATTTCAGGAAAAATAAACAAGAATGAAAGTGAGTACATACGGGAAGAATTTCGGAAATTCTGGAATTTACCTGAAACTGAACACTGGTTTGATGAGAGCGCTGAAATTCTGAACGAAACTACTATTCTCCTGCCTTCGGGAGAGAATTACCGACCCGACAGGGTGATGCTGAAAGGAAATAAAGCGGTGATTATTGATTATAAATTCGGTGATCAGATTTTAAAATCACATATACGTCAGATAGGTAATTACGAGAAAATTATTCAGCAAATGGGTTTTGAAACGGAAAGCTACCTTTGTTACGTCAGTCTGAATAAAATCATCAGACTGCAAGAACCGCTACATATTACTTAATCCGAAAAACTTCGGGTATTTAATAATTATTTTTCACACGCATATTGTATTACCCAAAAAAAAGCTGTACTTTTGTCGTCCAAATTCAGCGTAATCTCTGACAGAATAAATGAGGTCTGTGAATATTGCGCAAAGTATGAACTTAAAAATCAGGAAATCATGGATTTATTAAAAGTTGCAGAACAAGCCTTTGCAGTTGAAACAGAGAAAACCCTGCCTGCATTCAAAAGCGGCGACACGATTACAGTTGCTTATCGTATCAAAGAAGGTAACAAAGAACGTATTCAGGAATTCAGAGGCGATGTTATTAAAATTACCGGAAGCGAAGACAAAAAACGCTTTACCGTTCGTAAAATGTCAGGAAATGTAGGCGTAGAACGTATTTTCCCAATGGACTCTCCGTTCATCGAAAGTATTGCCATCAACAAAAGAGGTAAAGTTCGCCGCGCTAAACTGTATTACCTGCGTAAACTTACCGGTAAAAAAGCACGTATCAAAGAAAGACGCGTGTAAGTCAATCTTCGACCAGCGAAATAAAAAAAGAGAAATTCAAAAATGAGTTTCTCTTTTTTTTTATTTAATCACTGATACTTTCATATTCAGGGGAAAGAGTAACGGAACAAACCGACAGGATTGTTCCGTTGCAATTAAAGATCAGATTGAATTGAAAATTGTTTTGTTGCGTGTGATTTTTTTCAGAATTTATAGTCGATCCCGATACCAAATGCCTTGCTTGTACGGGCATATACATCTTTACCTGTCTGATTTGTAGCATTGTAGTTCGAAGTTTCTTTAGTCCAGTCTGAATAACCGGTAAGCATACAGGCCAAATTAAGGCGCAGATTTTCAGTGATATCGACAGCTCCCCCAAAACCAAACGACATGGAGTGAAGACTAAAACTCAAATCCGATTGAAAATCGTCAGTGACAGCAGTACGGCTGATTTGACCACCGGCACTAATCAGAATTTTTTTACCGATTTTATATTCCGAACCAAGCAAATACTCATTTACTCCGCCATTAATATACTGTTGCTTATCATTTGCCATTTTTGCGTCCGAATCGAAAAAATGATGATAACCGCCTGAAATTTTCCAGTTATCGGTAATTTTATATTCTGCTCCTGCCGCCAGGTATGCTGGTATATCATTAGGAGTTTTTGCACCATCGGCATACATACCGGTATTGTCAACTGTAGTATTATTAGTCAGTGTAATTGAACTCTTCATTTCATATTTTACTGCCACATTGAGCCGGTCGGCATTGTAATTCAGGCTGACAACCGGTGTTATTCCCATTCCGGTTTGCTGTGTATTCAACTCTCTGTCGGCGGTACCGGCAGCACTTGCATTCATTGCTGCTGCCTTTCCGGTGAAAACCGGAGATGCTGCTGACAAGGTAGCCTGTGCCGTTTGAATATTTATAGCTCCAATCTGAGCAGGCGTTAGTCCGGCAGCTCCAAGCAAACCCTGGATTTGTGCTATTTGAGTGGCATTCAATCCGGCAGATGTTCCATTCGACAACAGCACAGCGCCTCCACCACCTGCTACAATAGGTTGCAAACCTGCCACATAAGAACTTGCTCCGCTAGCCCAACCATTGAGGGTAGTTGCTGCAGCTGTAAAAAATGTTGGTGCTGATACCAATGCAGAACCATTGTATGTTGCGCCAAATGCAGGTTGATTGGGATTAATCATGATATTTCTCAGATAACCCTGGTAAGCATTGCTGACCATATTCAGACGGACGCCAACTGCTCCCGACAGATGTTCGGTAAACCGAAAGGAACCATTAAGTTGTACTCCAAAAGTGTACTGTTTTCCCTCCATATATTGATCAAGCGAATAGGAAGAGGTAGTAATTTTATTGGTGGTAAGCATTCCAGGTATCATAGAAACTGGCGCTTCGAGCGAAGGCAACCCACTGTTAAAAGTGGCTTTTCCACCACCTCCTACCACACCTAATCCTGCAGAAATAGCATAACGGTCTTTTTTATACACAGCTTGAATACTTGGAATAACCGGAGCGGTTGTTTTGGCATTGTACTCTTTTGTAGCGTTACCACCGAAACCGGCAAAGGGTACAAATGTGGAAGTTATTGTTCGTGTCTGAAATGCACTCTGATTATTGAGTGAAATATGAAAGCCATCGGACAAATAAACCACTCCTGCAGGATTGGTATATACAGCATCGATTTCGGTAGATGCATCGCGTGCCGGATTTCGAAGAAAATGAACACTTTGATTGGTGTTTGTGAGCAAACCACCCGCAAAAGCTGACACCGATGTCAGGAACAGAAATCCGCCAATAATAAAATTTTTAATCATAAATAAGCTTTTTTTAGAATGAATGATAACCATCTGTTTGTTCAAATACATCAGATGAAAAATTACAGACCACAAAATTACACATTTTGCCACACTTTGTGCAATTTCAGATAAACTTTTTGCGCATTCTTGTGTTCTTTGTGCATTTTTCGGATAATTTCCGAATTAAAGTAGTAGCCAACTATATTGATATTCAGCTATCAAGCAATTCCAAAACAGATATATGTGATTTTAAGTTAATTTTTACTTCAAAATATGTAATAACACTCAAAACAGATGATTTTACACAAGATGTATTTCTCTAAATGACCACTGACATACAATCTTATATAATGCAATTACGACCTGAAGGATAAAAAAATCGTATATTTGCACCCTGAAAAAAAATGATAAAATTACTTTGATATGAATATCGTAAAAGACATCGGACTGTACTCCTTGCTTATGTATCGGGTTTTTGTCAAGCCTGACCGTGGACGGATGTTTTGGAAACAGCTTCCAAAAGAACTTGAAAAACTCGGGCTTGCTTCGCTCCCCATTGTCATCATTATTTCCATATTTATTGGTGCAATCATGACAATACAGACGAAACTGAACACTGAAAATCCTCTCCTGCCGACTTACAGTACGGGATTGGTGACACGTGACACACTGTTGCTTGAGTTTTCGTCCACCATCATGTGTCTCATTCTGGCCGGAAAAGTAGGTTCTAACATAGCTTCCGAAATCGGTACTATGCGAATAACCGAACAAATTGATGCGATCGAAATTATGGGTATAAATTCAGCCAATTACCTAATTCTACCTAAAATAACAGCTTTTGTACTAATGATGCCATTTCTGGTTATTTTTAGCATGGCAATCGGACTTACCGGAGGTTATCTGGTAGGTGCTTTCAGCGATATAATCACTACGGCTGATTATCTGCTGGGCATTCAGTACGCTTTTATTCCTTATTATGTATTTTATTCTGTTGTGAAATCGCTCGTTTTTGCATTCCTCATATCATCTGTAGCTGCTTATTATGGTTATAATGCTTACGGAGGCGCACTCGATGTGGGTAAAGCCAGTACAAATGCCGTGGTTAACAGCAGTATTCTGATATTGTTTTTCAACTTGCTGGTTACCAACCTGATGCTAAACTAGAAAGTATTATGATTGAAGTTTCACATTTATTTAAGTCATTTGACGGTGAACAGGTTTTGAAAGACATTTCAGCTGTGTTTGAAACCGGGAAATGCAATATGATCATCGGTCAGAGCGGTTCAGGTAAAACTGTACTGATGAAAAGTATTATCGGTCTGCATCGTGTGGACTCTGGCAAAATTGAGTATGACAGTAGAAATCTGCCGGATATGAGAATGAGAGATATACGTCGGTTGAGACGTGAAGTTGGGATGCTTTTTCAGGGTTCAGCGCTGTTCGACTCTATGACCGTGATGGAAAATGTGATGTACCCATTGGAAATGTTTTCTTCATCCACCAGGCTTGAAATGGAAAACAGGGCTAAATTTTGTTTGGACAGAGTCAATCTGAACGAGCATTCTTACCACCTTTTTCCTTCTGAAATAAGCGGCGGTATGCAGAAACGTGTAGCCATTGCAAGAGCAATTGCACTTAATCCCAAATATTTATTTTGCGACGAACCTAACTCCGGACTTGATCCAAAAACATCACTGATCATCGACCAGCTGATTTACGAAATTACTCACGAATTCAATATCACCACGATAATAAACTCGCACGACATGAATTCGGTAATCGAAATGGGAGAAAATATTATTTTTATCAACAACGGGATAATGGCCTGGTCAGGGACTAACAAAGATATCTATCTAGCTGATAATGAAGATCTTAATGATTTTGTATTTGCATCCGAACTGTACAAACAGGTTAAAAAGATTAATCAGTAAGAGGATTTGAAAATTTGAGGATTGGAAGATTAAAAGATTAAACTGTAAACATCCACGACTTATATTGCTAATTTACTAAATTATTGATGAAAATTATTTCATATAACGTTAACGGAATTCGGGCAGCATTGTCCAAGGGACTGGAAAGCTGGCTGAAAGAAGCAAATCCCGATGTTCTGTGCCTGCAGGAGACCAAAGCGCAACCGGAGCAAATTGACACCTCGACATTCAATCAGTATGGCTACACCTGTTATATTCATTCAGCACTTAAGAAAGGTTACAGCGGAGTAGCAATTTTCACTAAAATTCCACCTGATAATGTTATTGTTGGTATGGATAATCATAAATACGATTCGGAGGGTCGTGTACTACGCGCCGATTTCGACGATCTGACAGTAATTTGCGTGTACATCCCGTCGGGTTCGTCGGGTGGTGAGCGACAGCAATTCAAAATGGAGTTTCTGAACGATTTCAGTCAATATATCTCCGATTTGCGCAAAACACGTCCCAATCTGGTGGTTTGTGGTGATTACAATATTTGTCATAAGCCCATCGACATCAATCACCCCGAACGTCAGACGGGAGTTTCCGGATTTTTGCCTGAAGAAAGAGCCTGGCTAGATGAATTTGAATTAACAGGAATGGTCGATTCTTTTCGCGAATTCGACAAAAGTGCAGAGAAATACAGCTGGTGGAGTTTCCGGACAGATGCCCGGTCGCGCAACATGGGCTGGCGTATTGATTATCACTGGATTAGCCAACCTATAAAATTCAGCCTGAAATCAGCAGCTATTTTATCCGATGCCGTTCATTCCGACCACTGCCCTGTAATGGTCGAATTGGAACTTTCAGATGTATAAACGATTGATTATTCAGACAACTGAGTTCAATTACTTCTATAAAAAATAATAAAACTTCGGCTTTAGGTTAAAATTACTGCAAATTGTTTTTAACTTTGCAATATAAATATTTTCACACAAATATCCGCCCATTATATTTACGACATGAAAATTATTCAGCATAAAAGTCTTTTATTTTTACTTGGTTTGACCAGTTTTTTTATTGCCTGCAATACCACTACCGAAGTATCGGTATCGGATGATGCAACGATTAAAGCAATGTATTTCCAGAAAAACGACAGCTCTCCAAACCTTTCAGATGCAGTATTCATTATCGACGATGAAAAAGGGCTGATTTATAATGTCGATTCTCTTCCCTATCAAACCCGGGTGGACAGTGCCTATGCTTCATTCTCATTCGCAAGTACTAACGGCTACCTAATCAATGATACCTTTCCCGAAACTTCATATACCACAAGCACTGCATATGATTTTTCTAAACCGGTTAAGCTGACTAATTATGCTTCCGACAAAAAAACAAAAAAAGAATACACCATCATAGTGAATGTTCATCAGGTGGAAACTTACCTGCATGTGTGGAAAAATCCAGTAGAAATGATTACCGAAAACGCTTCTGAAAACCAGAAAGCAGTATTGCTCAACAATAAATATTATTTCTTTACCTCTAACGGCAACTATACCCAACTATATTCTTCCGCGGATGCCAGTTCATGGCTTCATGAAAACAATCCGACAGGTCTGCCTGCCAATGCGGTTTTCAGAAATATGATCGTTTACAAAGATCAGATTTTACTGCTGCATAACGGCAACGAGCTTTACACCTCCCGAAACGGAGTAAGCTGGGAAAAACACCTGTTGAACGGAGATAACAACTACGATTTTCTGGTGCTGTTATTCAATTTCAAAAATCAGTTCTGGTCTGTAGCGCAAAATAAAACCACCAAAAGTCTTAATATCGCGAGTTCGTCGGACGGAATTAACTGGACTGTACGCAATACATTGCCTGCAAAATTTCCGGTTTCAGACTTTGCTGCAACTGCATTCACCCCACGTCTTGGACGTGAAAAAGTAATTATTGTGGGTGGAATAGACGCCTCAGGCAAAAAACTGAATACACGCTGGTCTGCAGAGAATGACCCAACAACCGACTCGCTCCACTGGGTAAACCTAAATAACAGTCGCAGCACTTTTGAAGCCATTTCGGGTGCAGGCATCTGTTACTATGGGAGTAAACTGTTATTAATCGGCGGCACAGATAACTACGAACAGCTGAAAGACACTTCGGTACAGATGCGGCAGTCGCTGGACGAAGGTCTGTCGTGGGCAAAGCCTGACACAAGTCTGAATAAGCTACCTACCAACTTTGCATACCGGAAAAATGCTTCAGTTATTCACAATAAAGCCAACAACACCCTTTATATTATTGGAGGCAAGGGTATGTTTCTCCCTCTCTCAGATGTATGGACAGTAAAAGCGAATTTCTACAACTTTGTTGATCCATCGAAATACTGATTACAAACAACCTGCTTGATTTTGGAATTTTGGACACATCTGCCTTAAAAAAAAATTGCAGTACTATCCGCTTTCGCAGGTGGACAAGGAAAAATTATGCTGTTTTTGCCGGATTGCATCGTGAAATATCTATCGGGCATATATCCTTTGATATTTGTGAAAAAGCACTGCTAAAATCCGGCAAGAAAACTGAAGATATATATTTGGAGGCCATTGCTGATAACAAATCAGAAGTGCAGGAAGAACTTCCTGATATGGTACTATTACAAGAATTATCAGAACAACCATGTTCAATAAATTTACCGGATGTATTTTTACAGACCGGAATAAAAACATTATTTACAAACGTAACAGCTGACTAAAAGGATATTCCTTGTAGTCAGCTGTTTTTAATTTCAATCAAGTATGAAGAAAATTATTACAATGTTATTTATCGTTACAACAACACTAAACGCACTTTCACAATCTGCCGAAAAAAAAATTCAACTCAATGAGATTGAAGTAAACGCAGACAAAACAAACGTTTATAAAGGTGTCGGCCGTATTGTAACCGTTATTAATCAAACTGAAATAGAAAAAGCGCCTGTAAAAAGTATTGATGAACTGCTTGATTACATTGCAGGCATCGATGTCAGGCAACGTGGCGTAAATGGCGTACAAGCCGATGTTAGTATTCGGGGAGGTTCATTTGACCAAATCCTGATTCTGCTGAACGGCATAAATATTACGGATCCGCAAACCGGACATTACAATCTGGATATACCTCTGGACCTTGCTGACGTTAGCCGGATTGAAATACTACAAGGTTCTGCTGCACGGGTGCTGGGTCCCAATGCCTTCAGCGGGGCTATCAACATCATTACCGGAGAAAGAAAGCCTGAGGAAAAGCCCGATTCGACTAAATTCATTTCGGAACGGGGGATATGGTCCGGCATTAATCAGAAAAGATTATCGGAAGAAAATGAATATATTTTAAAGAGTCACCATTCAACCGGAAGCTACGGGTATCTGTCACAGAGTGTTTCGGCAAATTACTTCAACAAAAAATGGTCTGTCCTCGGTTCGGCAATCAACAAAAAATCGAACGGATATATCGAAAATACAGATTTCAATACGTCAAATTTCTATCTACAGTCAAAATACAACTCCCTGAAGACGGGAACCATAGAAGCTCAGGCTGCTGTTCAGATAAAATCTTTCGGCTCCAACAGCTTTTATTCTTTAGCTTACCCCAACCAATTCGAGCATACCAGGACTTTTCTGACCACACTCAACTGGAATTATCTGGTCGGAAATACAACTGTGAACACGCAAGTTTACTGGCGGCAGCATCACGACCGTTTTGAGTTATTCAGGAATATGGAAGGTGCGGAACAATACTCGTGGTACACCGGACATAATTATCATCTCACCAATATAATGGGCGGAAAAATCACAGGAAGCTACACAGGTTTTGCTGGCAAAACCACACTGGGAGCAGATATCCGTAATGAACAAATTTACAGTAACGTATTGGGCGTAAAAATGGAAGAGCCATACTCAGTCCCTTTTGAAAAAAATCAAAAATTTACATTCGAAGACAGCCGACTGATCAGTAACATCTTTCTGGATCATTCGCTGAAAGCCAGAAAATGGACCTTATCCGGAGGAGTAGCTCTGAACCACGTAAGACAGTTCGGTACGCACATAAACGGAGGATGCGATATCGTTTATGAATTCACAAAAAAAGCCCGGATATATGCTTCTGCAAATTCAGCTGTTCGGTTGCCTACATTCACCGATCTGTATTATAAAGGTCCTCAGCAAGCAGCAAATCCCGACCTGCAACCGGAAAAATCAACCACCTTTGAACTGGGAACAAAAATATCAACTACCCGTCTGTTCGTCTCAGGAACCGCCTATTACCGATTCGGACGAAATGTCATTGACTGGGTAAAACGCGACACAACCGATATAAAATACGTTAGCTTAAATCTAACCAATGTAAACGCTATCGGCACCGATATTAGTACTGAATATCGGTTAAGTAAAGGTTTTCTTCATTCCATAACGTTCAACTATTCATTTCTGAACCTATATAAGCATGTTGATATGCTTGAATCAAAATACGCTCTGGACTACCTGAAGCACAAAGTTGTCATCGGATTGAATCACACTGTCTGTCCGCGTCTGAAAGCACGCTGGAATTTTGGGTATTATGACCGTTCGGGAAGCTATCCCGATTTTGTAACTAAACAAAAAGTGGATTACAAACCTTACGTCATGGCTGATGTCAGGTTCAACTGGCAGGGTTCTGCATTTAATTTATATGGAGACATTAACAACCTGCTGAACCAGAAACAGGTTGATTTTGGCGGTCTTTCGCTGCCGGGACGAAATTTTTTAATAGGAATAAAACTACAGATAATATAGCTTTTTTTCCTCATAAATATTTTTTCAGAAAAAGGTCAAATCAGTATTAAATATGATTAAAAATGTATTTATATGCCTTTCAAATACTGGTATAAATCTCAAAAAAATGATTAGATTTGCCTTTCTATTTCCAGCAACAGTTATAAATTAAATATTTATCATTATGAAAGACTTAAAAGGTACACAGACCGAACAGAACCTGCTGAAATCATTCGCAGGTGAAAGTCAGGCTCGCAGTCGTTACACAATGTTTGCAAGCATCGCTAAAAAAGAAGGTTTTGAACAGATTGCAGCTATTTTCCTCGAAACAGCAGAACAAGAACTGACACACGCGAAAAAATTCTTCCGTTATCTGCAGGGAGGAATGGTGGAAATCACAGCTGCTTATCCAGCCGGAGTGGAAGGAACTACTGCTGAAAATCTGAAAGCATCTGCCGAAGGCGAAAATGAAGAATGGGTTGATCTCTATCCGCATTTTGCCGATATTGCTGAAGCTGAAGGTTTTGATCTTATTGCTGCCACCTGGCGCAAAATTGCCAAAGTGGAAGCTGAACACGAAAAACGTTACCGCAAATTACTGGAACGTGTTGAAACTAATACTGTTTTCGCACGCGAAGAAGAAACAACCTGGCAATGTCGCGAATGCGGATATGTGCATACCGGTAAAGAAGCTCCGAAAGCATGTCCGGTTTGCGCTCACCCGCAGGCATTCTTCGAAGAAGAAAAACATAACTTTTAATCTTCAGAAACGATAAAAGAGTGACCGCTGTTCGAAAATTGAACAGCGGTTCTTTTTTCAGGAAAAACAACTATTTTTGTAATTACAATGCAAAAACCAATCATTAAGACTACTGCTGACGGTTCGGATACGCTATATGTTCCCGAAATCGATGAAAGCTATCACTCCACCAACGGAGCAATACAGGAATCAATGCATATATTTATCAACGACGGATTGCGCACGTGTACAAAAAAAAGTATCAAAGTGCTGGAAATAGGTTTCGGCACAGGATTAAATACCTTTCTGACGTTACTTGAAGCCGAAAATACAAATAAAACAATTTTTTATACCGCTCTGGAACTTTACCCTGTTGATGTGAGTGAAGCCGTAAAGCTCAACTATCCTGAATGGGTGGATATCACTAAAAAATCTTTATTCGAAGATATACATTACAGCCGATGGAATGAAGCTGTTAAAATCACAGATCATTTCACGCTGATAAAACTGTTGACGGATTTTACAAAAGCTGATTTTTCCGGGAAATTTGATGTAATCTATTTTGATGCCTTTTCGCCTGAAAAACAGCCGGAAATGTGGTCAGAAGAATTATTCCGGAAACTCTATGCTTATGCCGAAAAAGGTGCTGCCTTAACGACATATTGCGCCAAAGGTGCTGTACGCCGGGCAATGCAAGCAGCTGGTTTCAGTGTTGAGCGGCTTCCGGGACCTGCAGGTAAAAGAGAGATATTACGTGCCCGAAAACTGTGAGTATGAAACGTGAAAACTACCATAACATTCAATATTTCCTGACGCCCTACTTTACGCTGGCATTGGGATTATTGCTGTTGATTATCATTGTTCCGAAAGAAGAACTTCACCTGATGATGACCGAACACCGGTCTGTAGTTGCCGATTGGTTTTTTCGCATCTGTACCGAAATTGGAGGATTAATCCCTTTTATCGTTGTATTAATTCTTCTTTTTTATCGATACAGCACCTCGCTTTTTCTGGTTCTTTCACAACTTAACGGTCTTTTGATTGCATTCATTGTAAAAAATATATTTCACTCACCCCGCCCAAGTCTGTATTTTAAAGAATTCTACCCGGAAATTCTGCTTCCTGTCGTGCCGGGTTTTGATTTGATGACTTACAACAGTTTTCCTTCCGGACATACTGTCAATGCTTTTGCGTTATTTTTCTGTATTGCACTGATAACCAAAAACAAATGGATCAAATTACTTTGTTTCGTGATTGCAGCACTGGTTGGATACTCACGCATTTATCTTTCGCAGCATTTTGCCATCGATGTACTTCCGGGTTCACTGATAGGCATTATTTCAGCCTGGATGGTATTTCCCTATTACCTGAAACTTGACCAGAAATGGAAAAACAAATCGCTTTCGGTTCATTTTCAGCGAAAAAAGAAGAAATAATGTGATGACATTTCAAAATAAAGCCTTATCTTTGCACCCTCAATTATTGGAACATAGAGTGAAAGCTCTGTTCTTAATGTACAACCCAAAACAGTTAATTATTATGTATTTAACATCAGAAAAAAAACAGGAACTTTTCAAAGCACACGGTAAATTGAAATCAGCAACTGACACAGGTTCTCCTGAGTCTCAGATTGCATTATTCACCTTTCGCATCAATCATTTGACCGAACACTTGAAAGTTAACAAAAAAGATTTCTCCACAGAAAGAGCATTGACCATGCTGGTAGGAAAACGCCGTCGTCTGCTCGATTATGCTAAGAAAAAAGACATCAATCGTTACCGTTCAATTATCAAAGAATTAGGTATCAGAAAGTAATATTTGCTTTCATGGCAATAAAAGGCGTTTCAATTATTCATTGAAATGCCTTTTTAGTTTAATTTTGTAGCCGAAACATTTACACCCACTTTTTATGCAAACTCCATCAATACCCAAAGGAACCCGCGATTTCACACCTCGTGAAATGGCTAACCGGAACTATATATTCAACACGATAAAGGACGTTTTTCGTCTCTATGGCTTTCAGCAAATTGAAACTCCAGCCATGGAAAACCTGTCGACCCTGATGGGAAAATACGGAGAAGAAGGCGATAAACTATTGTTTAAAATTCTGAATTCAGGCGACTTCCTTTCGGGTGTTGATGACAGAGAGATGAGCGAGAAAAACAGCCTGAGACTGACCAACAAGATATCGGAGAAAGGTTTGCGTTACGATCTGACAGTACCTTTTGCCCGCTTTGTGGTGCAGCATCGCAACGAACTGTCGTTTCCTTTCAAGCGTTACCAGATACAACCCGTGTGGCGTGCCGACCGGCCGCAAAAAGGGCGTTACCGCGAATTCTACCAGTGCGACGTGGATGTTGTCGGAAGCAATTCGTTGCTGAATGAACTGGAACTGATACAAATCGTGGATGAGGTGTACAGACGTCTGAAAATCAATGTGGCACTGAAAATCAATAACCGCAAGATTTTATCGGGTATTGCTGAAATTGTGGGTGAAACAGAGCGCATTACCGACATTACCGTTGCCATCGACAAACTGGATAAAATTGGGCTGGAAAATGTGAACAAAGAAATGGCTGAAAAAGGAATTTCTGCCGAAAACATTGCAAAAATTCAACCTATTCTGAAACTCAGCGGCACCAATCAGGAGAAACTCAATGCCCTGAAAACCATTCTGTCGGGTTCGGCTACCGGCCTGAAAGGCATGGAAGAAATGGAAACGATTTTCAATCTTTGCGAGAGCGTGAAAATAAAAACCGCAGTGGAACTTGATCTGACCCTGGCTCGTGGACTGAATTACTACACGGGCGCCATTTTTGAAGTAAAGGCACTGGACGTACAAATCGGAAGCATTACCGGTGGTGGTCGCTACGACAACCTGACAGGCGTTTTCGGGATGGAAGGTGTATCGGGTGTGGGCATCTCATTTGGCGCTGACCGTATCTACGACGTACTCAACCAACTAAATCTTTATCCTGAGACTTCGGAAGAGCAAACTCAGATTTTGTTTGTTTCCTTTGGCGAAAAAGAGTTGACTTATTGTCTGCCGTGGGCAAACGAACTTCGGAAGCAAGACATCAATGTGGAAATCTATCCGGAGCCTGCAAAAATGAAAAAACAAATGAGCTATGCCGACAGCAAAGGCATTCCATTCGTTGCTATTGTGGGCGAAACGGAGATGAATGAAAATAAAGTGATGCTGAAAAACATGAAGACAGGCGAACAAAAGCTCGTGACGCAGGAGAATTTGATAAATATCATCAAAATGTAAAGAAATGAGGGACATATAAGATTTGTCCCTCATTTCTTTTTAAAACAATTTCGGTTTCCTTTTTTTCGCTTCGTCCAGCGAAAGCAAGTCAGGTTTCGGTGCCTGCTTATCCCGAATAGCCTGATATTCGGCAGCGATATCTTCTTTAATCTTTTTATTTGAGACTTCGTTCATCAGCTGCATCGCTATGGACGAATTTTGCGAAGCATCTTTTCCATGAATGACTAGTCCGCTGTAATTGGGTGCAATTTTTACTGCTGTATGAATTTTAGAGGTTGTAGCGCCGCCAATCATCAGTGGAATTTTTAATCCAGCTTTTTCCATTTCGGCAGCAACATTACTCATTTCTTCGAGCGAAGGTGTAATCAATCCGCTCAGACCGATGATATCCACTTTTTCATCTATCGCTGTCTGAATAATCTTTTCGGTGGGCGTCATCACCCCCAGGTCAATCACTTCGAAATTATTGCAAGCCAGGACAACCGCGCAGATGTTCTTACCAATATCATGCACATCGCCTTTGACGGTAGCAAAAAGGTATTTTCCGGCAGAAGTACTTTGTCCCTGAACTTTATATTTTTCAATTTCAGGTTGTAGAATGGCAACTGCTTTTTTCATCGTACGTGCAGTTTTCACCACTTGCGGCAGAAACATTTTTCCAACCCCGAAAAGTTCACCAACCTGATTCATTCCACCCATGAGAGGAATCTCGATAATCTCGATGGCAGAACTGTAAACGAGTAAAGCTTCCTTTAAATCTTCTTCAAGATACTGATCAATGCCTTTTATCAACGCGTATTCAAGGCGTTTCTGCAACGGTTCGGTTCGCCAGGCATCCACCTGTTCCTGCTTGTTGTCCGACGAATTGTTTTTTACCTGTTCCGCAAGTTCTATCATCCGCTCGGTAGCATCCTGACGGCGATTGAGCACAATATCTTCGACACGCAGATGCATTTCGGCCGGAATATCTTCATAAATCTGCAACATTCCCGCATTCACGATACCCATATCAAGACCGGCACGTATTGCATGATAAAGAAAAACGGAATGAATGGCTTCTCTTACAATGTTATTTCCCCGGAAAGAAAAGGACAAATTGCTCACTCCCCCGCTCACTCTGGCATATGGTAAATTCTGTTTTATCCAGCGTACAGCATTTATAAAGTCAACACCGTAGTTATTGTGTTCTTCAATGCCGGTAGCAATAGCCAGAATATTCGGATCAAAAATAATATCCTGAGGCGGAAATCCTGCCTTCTCAGTAAGCAGATGATAGGCCCGGGAGCATATTTCGGTTTTTCGTTCAAAACTGTCGGCCTGACCTTTTTCATCAAAAGCCATAACAACGGTTGCCGCACCATACTGTCTTATTTTTCTGGCTTTTTTCAAAAAATCTTCTTCGCCTTCTTTCAGACTGATCGAATTGACAATACACTTACCCTGAACACATTTCAGTCCGGCTTCAATTACTTCCCATTTAGAGCTGTCGATCATTATGGGTACTTTTGAAATTTCCGGTTCTGACGCTATAAAATTTAGGAATGTAATCATTTCCTGACGGGCATCAAGCATGGCATCGTCCATATTGATATCTATCACCTGCGCTCCTTCTTCCACCTGTTTTCGTGCAACCGATAACGCTTCATCATACTTTTTCTCGTTGATTAAGCGTAAGAATATGCGTGAACCGGCTACATTGCAGCGTTCCCCAATATTCAGAAAAAGAGAACTCTCATTTAACGCCAACTCCTCCAAACCACTCAAATGCAAATTCATATCCTTTTTTACAGGCTTTCGAACGCTGGCATTTTCTGTTAATTTCACATACTTTGCAATGTGATCGGGAGTTGTACCACAACAACCGCCAATAATATTCACCAGCTGTTTATCGATATATTCTTTCACCTGAACAGCCATTTTATCGGGTGTCTCGTCATACTCGCCAAACTGATTGGGCAATCCGGCATTGGGATAAGCACTCACATACACACCGCAACGTGAACTGATTTCCTGCAGGTAAGGTTTCAAATCCCGTGCTCCAAACGAACAATTCAAACCAACTGAAAGGATATCGGCATGCGAAACAGAGGTCAGAAAAGCCCCGATAGTCTGTCCTGATAATGTACGACCGCTTTTATCAGCAACCGTAGCTGACAACATCAATCCAACCCGCTTACCAAGTATATTCATGGCTTCTTCCGCAGCAAACAGGGCTGCTTTTGCATTGAGTGTATCGAAAATGGTTTCAATCAGCAACGCATCCACGCCACCTTCAATCAATGCCAGCATCTGTTCTTTGTATGCTTCAACCAAATCGTCAAAACTTACAGCACGATACGCCGGATTATTTACATCGGGCGACATGGAAGCAGTTTTATTCGTTGGTCCAACCGAACCTGCAACAAAACGGGGTTTGGATGGATTTTTTGCAGTAAATTCGTCAGCAGCTTTGCGCGCCAGCCGGACAGCTTCCAGGTTTATTTCACGCACAAAATCACCCATTCCGTAATCCTCCATCGAAATCCGCTGAGTATTGAATGTATTAGTTTCAATTATATCTGCTCCTGCCTGCAGGTACTGACAATGAATATCGTAGATAATTTCGGGTTGGGTAAGCACCAGCAGGTCATTATTTCCTTTCTGGAGAATATTTGCACCGGCAAACTGTTCTCCACGATAGGCTTTTTCATCCAGCCGATGCCGTTGTATCATCGTACCCATGGCACCATCCAATATAAGGATACGATTTTCTAGCTCTGATCTCAGTTTCATTGTTTTTGAATTAAATTCATGCAAAGATAAAGTTATTTCCTTCAATAAAAAAACGCTGCAAGTGTTGACTTACAGCGTTTTTTGACTTATATCATTTCGCTAAATAGTCAGCAATCCTTTTCCTGTCATTTCTTTTGGTTTTTCGATGCCCAAAATCTGACAAATGGAAGGTGCCACATCGGCCAGTATACCGTTTTCTACTTTTGCATCTTTGTTTTCAGTAACATAAACAAAAGGAACCGGATTGAGTGAGTGAGCTGTATTGGGTGAACCATCTTCATTTTCAGCATTATCAGCATTTCCGTGGTCAGCAATAATAATCACCTCATAATCATTGGCTTTGGCTGCTTCAACAACCTTACTTACGCAAACATCAATGGTTTCCACAGCTTTCACAATGGCTTCGCGAACCCCGGTATGACCAACCATATCGCCATTGGCAAAGTTGAGCGCAATAAAATCAAATTTTTGCGTATTCAGTGCACCTACAAGTTTATCTGCTACTTCGGGAGCGCTCATTTCTGGCTGCAAATCATAGGTTGCCACTTTGGGTGAAGGGACAAGAATGCGTTCCTCACCAGGAAATTCAGCTTCGCGACCACCGGAAAAGAAGAAAGTTACATGAGCAAATTTTTCGGTTTCTGCAATTCGCAATTGTTTCAATCCCAGTGCGGATACATATTCACCTAGTGTATTTTCTACATTATCCTTATCAAATAACACGTGTAAACCCTTGAAACTGCTGTCGTAAGGAGTCATACAATAATATTCGAGCGGAATGGTGTGCATATCCTCCTCATGCATATCTTCCTGAGTTAATACAATGGTCAGTTCTTTAGCCCGGTCGTTCCGGTAGTTGAAGAAAATCACCACATCACCTGCTTCAATTTTGGCTAATGGATTTCCATTGCTGTCAACACCAACGATTGGTTTGATAAATTCATCGGTAACTCCTTCATCGTAAGAACTCTGCATAGCTGCAACCATATCGGTAGCCGGAGTTCCTTTACCTTTTACCAGCAGGTCATAAGCCAATTTCACGCGTTCCCAGCGTTTATCACGATCCATAGCATAATAACGACCAATGATGGAAGCTATTTTTCCGGTAGATTTTTCGGTATGCTGCTGCAATTGTTCGATAAATCCTTTACCACTTTTAGGATCGGTATCTCGGCCGTCCATAAAGCAATGTACATATGCATCCGAAATGCCGTATTCTTTGGCGATATCAATCAGCTTCAGCAAGTGGTCGAGCGAGCTGTGCACTCCGCCATCGGAAACCAAACCAAGGAAATGAATTTTCTTCTTATTGTCGCGTGCATACGAATATGCGTTTACAATTTCGGGGTTTTGCAGGATGCTGTTGTCACGGCATGCGCGGTTAATTTTCACAAGATCCTGATAAACAACACGTCCGGCACCGATATTCAGGTGACCCACTTCAGAGTTGCCCATTTGGCCATCGGGCAAACCAACATTTTCTCCGGATGCCAGCAGATAGCTGTTCGGATATGTCGCTAACAAACTATCCCAATAGGGCGTAGGAGTATTATAAATGATGTCTGCTTTGGAGTGATTACCAATTCCCCAGCCATCCAAAATCATTAATAAAGCTTTTTTTCTCATATTTTATAATTATTACTATTCTGATTTGCAAATATTTATCTGTTTTCAAAAAACGACTGCAAAATTACTCAATTTTCAGGATTTCTTTGTCCTGTTTTTTCATTTTTAGATGATTTTTATCATCAGTTGTCCTATTTATTTTATCTTTGCCTAAAAAAAATAAAATAGTATCCATGTTTAAGGTCATTGCCTGCATGATAGCAGGAATAGGTTTGGGCTTTCTGTTGCGAAACCACAAAATCCGTTTTATACAAGGATTTATAATAACGCTTATCTGGTTATTATTGTTTTCGCTGGGGCTTGAAATCGGCTCAGATAAAAATGTAATTGCTCAATTCGGGAAACTCGGATTTGAAGCATTTATTCTGGCATCTGCGGGGACGTTGGGAAGTGTGTTTTTTGCTAAACTGCTCATGAATTTTATACAGAAAAAACAAAAGAAATAGAGTTGTGTTTTTCCACTACAATTTGAGATAAAAATCCTTTACCAATTCCGTATATTCAGGTGTATATTGATTTCTGATCTCAGTTTCAATCGTTAAATTACTTTTCCGGCATACTGTTTCAGTCATTACAAATTCGAGCAAAAGTCTTTTTGGCTGTTTAACCGTATTGGGATATACATTTACTTTTCTTGAGCAAAACAAACCTGTTTCATTACCGATTTTAACACAATCCTCACCTTCTGCAATCGGTAAAATGATACATAATTTTCCGCCTGGATTTAACAATTTTTTCGAGCAGACTAATAACTGTTCGTGCGGCAATGTGTCGGCATGTCTTGCAACGGTACGTCCCTGTGAAGGATTTTTCAGTGAATTCCTAAAAAATGGAGGGTTCGAAATAATCACATCAAATTTTTCGGAGGTGCATTCTGCAAAATCCTGTAACGATGTCTGCCGAATTTTAATCCTTTCTTTCCATGGAGAATTCTCCACATTTATTGTGGACTGAATAACACTTTGGTTATCAATATCAATGGCAGTTATTTCAGTATTGCAACGCTGAGCAACCATTAATGTAATCAGTCCCGAGCCACAACCAATATCCAGAACAGAGTTCTCTCCGGACACATCCGCCCAAGCACCAAGTGTTACCCCATCGGCTCCCACTTTCATGGCACATTTATCATGAAAGACTGTGAATTGTTTGAACTGGAAATAAGGATTTGACATTGTATGAATTATCGGCGACCGGATGATGTACGACTCTCAGAGCGACTTTCGGAGCGACTTTCTGTTGTACGTCCAGAACTGCTTCGAACAGAGCCTGCCTCCGACGAACGGTTTGGAGTTACGGAGCGAGTTCCGGCTTGAACTTCACGCTGGGTTCCATATTGTCTGGTTATTGTCCTTTCGCGGTTATCGGTTCTTGATGAACTTCGAACATCGGTGTTAAAATCCGTATTGCCTGTTCCGGTTCTTACGGATCTCTGATCACTGCTATTCACCCTGTTTTGCGGATTTGTCCGCACATATCGGTTGGCATTGTCAATTTCAATAACCTTCACCTCATTTTTCCGATTTTGAAGTTCATCGTATTGTTTTGGGGAGAGTACTTTCTGAATATCCTCATTCTTGTTTCTAATACGTTCCACAGCCTGACTACGGGTGTTAGATTGCTGGCGTTCGCGAGCATACCGCAAATTTATCTGGTAGATGGCTTTATACTGTTGTTCAGTCAACTGCAATTCATTTTGCAGTTTTTCTGTTTGCTTAAGGGCCTCCTGTTCGGGAGTGCGATCTGTTACGGCAGTACTTTGTGCAACCACAAACACAGGTATATTAATTACTGCCCAACATATTATAACCAAAATAAATTTCAACCGATTCATTGTACTTTTGTAAATCACATTTTCATCAATGTATCTGCAACAATGATTATGCCACATTACAAATAATTATCAGAGAAGAATATATTTAACCTGATTTATCAAATAATAGCTATTTTTCTGCAATTATTTCTGAAAATCGCGAAGTTTGATATTCGTCAGAACTTTCTTGGTATGTAGTGTAAAATCGCTACTCATAATCCATCCGTAGTATCCAATATCCGATTTTAAGACATCAGTTACTTTCTGTCCCTTATATTTTCCAAAATTGATAACCTCTTCCCCTTTATCGTTGTATATAATCCGGCCTGCAAAATCCACATTATTGGTTTGAGCCGTAAATTTTGATAAAAACTCAACATCATTTTTTAAATCCGGATACATATCAAGCTGAGACTTAAGCACTTCGTAAGTAGCTTTTGTGTCTGCCTCTGCACTATGTGCATTTTCCAGGTCTTTATTACAGTAAAATTTATAGGCGGCTGACAGGGTACGCTGTTCCATTTTATGGAAGACAACCTGAACATCAACAAATTTTCGTTTCATCAGATCAACATCGACATCTGCCCGCAACAATTCTTCTGCCAGCAAGGGTATATCAAACCGATTGGAATTATATCCGGCCAAATCACATCCTTCGATATCGTGAATAATTTCCTTGGCTACTTCTTTGAATACAGGGCAATTCTTCACATCTTCATCATAAATTCCATGTATGGCAGAAGAACTTTCGGGAATATGCATTCCGGGATTTACCCTGATTGTTTTAGTTTCCTCCCTGCCATTTGGAGAGACTTTCAGATAGGATATTTCTATTATCCGGTCAGATACGATATTAGTTCCTGTCGTTTCGAGATCGAAGAAAACTATTGGATTTTTCAGATTGAGTTTCATTATATGATTTATATTTTACAATTTCAATAAATAAAAAGCAGAAAAACACGTGTTACATATTTTTCTGCCTGTATTGTGATTATTAATTACAATTTTCAGTCATTCAGCAGCATCGGCATCAACAACATGAGGATATCCTCGTTTTCAGCATTTCCCAATGGCAGAAGTATCCCTGCACGGGACGGATCGGCTAATTCAAGTATTATATCATTGGCATCAACATTTCCCAACATTTCAACCAGGAAAGTTGATTTGAAGCCGATTTTAATATATTCTCCTTCATACTGGCAGGGAATATACTCTTCGGCCGAAATGGAGAAATCGATATCCTGAGCCGAAATATGTATCTGGTTCTGCTGAAACTCGAGTTTAATCAGATTACTTGCCTGATTGGAGAATACGGAAACCCGTTTCAACGCATTGAGCAATGTGGCACGATCGGCAATCACCTTGAATGGATTATTCTTTGGAATTACACCGTTATAGTTTGGATAACGTCCTTCAACCTGCCGGCATACCATTGTATAATTGCTCAGTTGGAAATATGCATTTTTTTCATCAAATTTTATTTCCACTTCACCCATTTCTTTAGGTAAAATTGTCCGAAGCATGATAGCGGGTTTTTTGGGAAGAATAAAATTCAATGTTTCATTATCATTAATTGAAGCAGACAAATATACAGATTTATAGCGAACAAGTTTGTGTGCATCGGTAGCAACCAGTGTCAGATTTTCAGACGTTATGTCGAAAAATATACCATTCATCACGGGGCGCAGTTCGTCATCAGCCATACAAAAAAATGTTTTTGATATACCACTCAACAAAACAGGCACAGAAACATTTAACTGACGGGCATTTTCTTCCAGTACCGGAAGTTGCGGATACATATCCCCGCTTTGGCCGATAAAGTTGTAGGTGCCATTTGAAGATGTAATGACCATAGCCAGGTTGCTGTCGTCAATCTGGAATGCGAGTGGTTGGTCAGAAAATTCGCGTAACGTATCGAGCAATAATTTGTTGGCAACGGCAACTTTTCCACTTCCAACAACATCCTGTACCTCCATAGAAGTAATAAGTGTTGTTTCAATATCGGATGCAGTCATTGTAAGTGTATTACCTTCAAGACTTAAAAGAAAATTATCCAGTATCTGTAAGGAATTTTTACTGTTGATTACCCGGCTGATTGCTTGCAAATGACTTAATAATTCTGTGCTTGATACAACAAATTTCATATCCTTTGTTTTAAATGGGTTGTTTTGATATCACATAAATAATTAGCAAATGTACTGATTATTTTTAAAAAATAAAACAATAGAGAAGTTTTTTCGCTTTTATTGGCAATATAAAAAAACATGCGCGTTATAAGATTATTATCATTTTAATAATGCTCTTTTGCTTTTTTTTTTCTACTTTTGCCGCTTAAATTAATTCAGTAGCTAAGCCCGATGAAAACAATTCAAATTAAAGACAAACAATTTACTTTATCCATCCCTTCTGAAGAAATTCTGGAAGCAGTAAAAAAAGTTGGAGATGCCATCAACAAAGATCTGGCTGATAAAAATCCATTATTTATCTGTGTGCTAAACGGAGCATTTATGTTTGCGGGCGATTTAATGAAAGTGGTGGAAATCCCGTGTGAAATTACTTTTATTAAACTTTCGTCCTATGAAGGTTTAATTACAACCGGAATAGTCAAAGAGGTTATCGGATTAAATGAAAGTGTTGTAGGTCGGAATGTAGTTGTAGTGGAAGATATTGTTGATACAGGTATTACGATGGATAAAATCCTAACATCACTGCAGGCTAAAGGTGCTAACGAAATATACGTAGCTACGTTCCTCCAGAAACCTGCCGCACTTAAACGCGATGTAAAAATTGACTATGTTGCCATGAAAATTCCGAATGAATTCATTATTGGATACGGGCTGGATTATGATGGATACGGACGCAATCTTAAAGACATATACACGGTTGTTGATTGATTTTTTCGATTGACTAACAAATTTGCATTTATATAATATATTAATTTCTCATGATCAATCTCATTATCTGTGGTGCGCCCGGATGTGGTAAAGGCACTCAAAGTGACTTAATCGTAAGAAAATACAATCTTACTCATATCTCGACAGGCGATTTACTGCGAAAAGAAATTGCTGCCAACACTGAACTTGGTAAAGTAGCTTATCAATATATTTCGAAAGGTCAACTTGTACCCGATCAAATGATCATTGATATTCTGGCAAATAAACTGAATTCGCTTCAGAACAGCAATACAAATGGCATTATTCTTGACGGCTTTCCCCGTACATTAGCTCAGGCTGAAGCTCTCGAAAAACTTTTCTCGGAACGAAATACACAAACTGATATTCTGCTCGATCTTCAGGTAGATGAGGACGAACTTATTGCCCGTCTGCTGAAGCGGGGTAAAACTTCCGGACGCAGTGATGACAATCTGGAAACCATCAAAAAGCGCCTTGATGTATATTACAATCAAACAAAACCGGTCAGTGATTACTATCAGTCACTCGGAAAATATGCCGGAATTTATGGGATGGGTACAATAGACGAAATTTTCGGACGAATTTCTAATACAATTGATGCTAAACTTTAACGGTTTAACCTTGTTATATTGGTATCAAAATCCATTGATGAGTTTTTGAAATTCTGAAATGGATTTATTTTTTTAATAAACTAACCTAAACAACTAACATTATCATTTCGATTTAATTCAAACATTATGGCAGGCTCCAATTTTATAGATTACGTAAAGATTTTTTGTCGTTCCGGTAAAGGTGGTGCAGGTTCACTCCATTTTCATCGTGAAAAATTTATCGCCAAAGGTGGTCCTGATGGTGGCGACGGAGGTCGCGGAGGACACATCATACTGAAAGGGAACAGAAATCTCTGGACTTTGCTGCACCTGAAATATGCACGACATATATATGCCGGCGATGGAGGAGATGGATCAAAAAATAAGAGTTTCGGCAAGGATGGTAAAGATCAAACCATCGATGTGCCATGTGGTACAGTAGTCTATGACGGCGAAACGGGGGAATTCCTTTGCGACATAACTCATGATGGCGAGGAAGTAGTACTGATGAATGGAGGACGTGGCGGCTTGGGTAACTGGCATTTCCGCACAGCTACCAATCAAGCTCCGCGTTATGCTCAACCCGGCGAACCCCGAATAGAAAAAACGATTATCATGCAGCTCAAAATTCTGGCTGATGTTGGTCTGGTAGGCTTCCCTAATGCTGGAAAGTCAACTTTACTTTCTGTTGTTTCGGCGGCAAAGCCCGAAATTGCCGACTACCCGTTTACCACCCTTGCTCCTAACCTGGGAATTGTATCCTATCGCGACAATAAATCGTTCGTCATGGCTGACATTCCCGGAATTATCGAAGGCGCTTCCGAAGGCAAAGGTCTTGGATTGAGGTTTTTGCGACATATCGAACGAAATTCAATTCTGCTTTTTATGATTCCTGCCGATACACAAGACATAAAAAAAGAATACCAGATATTACTGAACGAACTTCATAAATACAATCCGGAGCTTATCGACAAACAGCGTGTCCTGGCAATCTCGAAATGCGATATGCTTGACGAGGTGCTCATCGAACAAATGAAAAAGGAACTGCCTGATGATGTAAAAATACTGTTTATTTCTTCAGTAAGCGGAACAGGTATCACCGAACTGAAAGATGTACTCTGGGAAGAACTCAACAAAGACACCAATAAGATTGTGGACATTACACACAAACCTATTGAAGTTACAGGTATGCTCACAGAAGAAGATGAAATGGAAATAGAGGTGGATGAATTTGACGATGAAGATGACTTGAGCAAATACAAAGGAATTGGTTGGGATGAGCAATAATTTTGAGTCCGGTTTCATACAATACCCGGCATTAAACCGGTATGATACTATCCGGCATTTTACAACTACCCGAATGGGCGGAGTGAGTACCGGTAATTATTCATCATTCAATCTGGGACTGTTTTCAGATGATAATCCCGATGATTTATCTCAAAATTTTAAGATACTTTCCACATTAACCAATATTCCGGAAGACAACATCCACCTTCCTTTTCAGACACACAGCAACAAGATTTTTCTGATTGATGAGGATTTTTTGAGTAAGGATAACGAAACCCGCCAGGCAATGCTGCAGGGTGTTGATGCCCTGATTACCAACATACCCAATCAATGCATAGGCGTTTCTACAGCCGATTGCGTACCTGTTCTGTTGTATGATCCTGTACACAGGGCGATTTCATCAGTTCATGCAGGCTGGAGAGGTACCTGTTCCAAAATACTCTCCCTGGTTATTTCAACCATGAAAACTACCTTTAATACCAATCCAAAAGATCTGATTGCGGTAATTGGTCCTTCTATTTCGCCCGAGGTGTATGAAGTAGGAATATCTCTTTTAGAAAAATTCGGTGATGCAGGTTTTGACACCAGAAAAATTTTCATCCATAAGGATGGTAAGACTTATCTCGATTTATGGTCAGCAAATAAAATATTGCTAAGGAATGAGGGTGTGCCGGAAGAAAACATTGAGATTTCGGGCATCTGTACATTTGTAAATCATGAGAACTTCTTTTCAGCCAGACGATTAGGCATACATTCGGGCAGGATGATCAGCGGGATAATGTTAATCTGAACTTATTCGAAGTTTTCAAGAAGTTTCTCAAGCTCCTTGTCCATTTCATGCAACTGTTTTTTACATTTATCCACCAGAAAAGCAGCCCTTTTCACTTTTTCCTCAATCATTTCCATATTGATCTCGGCATTCATATTTTCAAGTTCTGCCAGGATTCTATTCAGCTCCTCAAACGATTCGGTATAAGTTTGTTTTTTTGCCATAATACTACTTTGTTATTCTTCTGAAAAATGAACTAAAACACGTCTGTACGAATTGAATATTTTGGATTTTGATACAAATCCCAGGTATCTTTTCTGCTCATCCAGTACCGGTAGGTTCCACGCTCCCGAATCTTCAAAAATCTGCATCACTTTTTCCATCGGCAAATTTACATCAATTGTCGCCGGAGGCGAAATCATCAGTTTTGCAACCGTAAACCTGTTATAAAGTTCGGGACGAAACATTATATTCCTCACTTCATCCAGCAACACCACTCCCAACATAGTCCCTTTCTCTGGTTCAACGACGGGGAAAATATTGCGTTTTGAGCGTGAAATGGCAGTTACAAGCTGACCTAAAGTCATCGAAGGCGAGACCTCGGTAAAATCAGTTTCAATCACATTTTCCATTTTCAACAGCGTAAGAACAGCACGGTCTTTATTATGCGTGATCAACTCTCCTTTCTGTGCCAGACGCATTGCATACAAACTGTGTGGCTCAAATATGATTATGGTCAGAAAAGAAACAACCGATACAATCATCAGTGTCATGAATAAGTTATAGCTTCCGGTAAGCTCAGCTATCAGGAAAATGCCTGTAAGTGGCGCGTGCATGACTCCTGACATGACACCCGACATACCTGCAAGCGCAAAGTTAGGAATTGGAGAAATAATTCCAAATCTGTTCATAACAACAGCAACCACGTATCCGGTAATACTCCCGATGAACAAGGACGGAGCAAAAATACCACCTACTCCGCCGGGACTGGTGGTAGCAGTGGAAGCAAATATTTTGAAAAAAATAATCAGCACCAGATACAGTACCAATACCCATTGACTGTTGCCGAAATTCAGAAAGAAGCTCCGGTCGAGCACCGAAGATGCGTTGCCACTCAGCAGCACCTCAATGGTATCATATCCTTCGCCGTACAAGGGTGGAAACACAAAAATGAGGACGCTTAGTGTGACACCTCCCAGTATCAATTTTATCAGAGGCGATTTAACAGAGCGAAAAAAACCTTCCAGAAAGTTCATTCCGCGGGTAAAATACAAGGACACAAATCCGCATATAACACCTAAAAGTATTAGCTGAGGTATTCTTGTAACTGAAAATGGTTCATATTTTGTGAATTCAAACAGAAATTCGTTCCCTGTAAGAAAGTAAGAAAGCGATGTAGCTGTTATTGAAGATATCAAAAGTGGAGCTATAGATGTCATAGTCATATCGAGCATGAGCACTTCCAGGGTGAATACCAGCCCGGCTATGGGAGCCTTGAAAATGCCTCCTATTGCACCTGCCGCACCACATCCAACCATCAGAAGGAGTGTTTTCTGATCCAGTTTGAAGAATTTTCCCAAATTGGAGCCAATAGCTGAGCCGGTTAAAACAATAGGAGCTTCGGCACCCACCGAGCCACCAAAACCAATGGTTACGGCACTTCCGACCATTGAGGTCCAGGTATTATGAAGTTTTATAATCGATTTACGTTGCGAAATAGCATATAAAATCCGTGTTATACCGTGGCTGATATCATCCTTTACAACAAACCTGACAAACAAATAAGCAAGAATTATACCGATAAACGGGAAGACAAGATACCAGTAACTTAC
>Ga0316603_10000199_pt1 | contig 32983 bp, 16 predicted proteins | sample OWC_soil_day10_n_FD_207649 | JGI IMG/M metagenome (GOLD analysis project Ga0316603, IMG submission 207649) | Wetland soil microbial communities from Old Woman Creek delta, Ohio, United States - OWC_soil_day10_noCT | ecosystem: Environmental > Terrestrial > Soil > Wetlands | place: USA: Ohio... | reverse complement strand
CCGGAAGATATTTTCACCACTGACCGCGCGTTAATGGAGCTTTTCCCCGAAAATACACATCTCATAAAATGGCTTAACGAAGCTCAACAGAAAGTGGCTTTTCAGGGTTTGCCGAGCCGCATTTGCTGGCTGGGCATGGACGAACGCGAAAAAGCGGGACTTCTGTTCAATCAGCTGGTTCGCGATGGGAAGGTGAAAGCGCCGATTGTGATTGGGCGTGATCACCTCGACTGTGGTTCAGTAGCTTCGCCAAACCGTGAAACAGAAGGAATGATCGACGGATCGGATGCTGTTTCGGACTGGCCATTGCTGAATTTAATGTCGAATACTGCCGGCGGAGCCACGTGGGTTTCGTTTCATCACGGTGGCGGCGTAGGTATCGGATATTCGCAGCATGCCGGAATGGTCGTTGTAGCCGATGGAACCGAACGGGCTGACGAATGTCTGCGCCGTGTGTTGTTTAATGATCCGGCCATGGGAATTTATCGCCATGCGGATGCCGGATATGAGCAGTCTATTGAAAACAGGAAAAAATTTAATCTTTGATATGAAACTCACAGGTCCTTTCACCCAGCTCCTGACCATGGACAATCTGCCTGAGCGGGGAAAATTATCAGATGATCAACTGGAAATTATTCCTAATGCTGGTATTTTGCATCAGGATGGAAAGATTGTAGCGATAGGGAATTTTGAGCAGCTGTGCAAGGAAAATCCGGATGCGAAAATTGAGTTTTTTGAAGGTGATTTTGTTTGTTTGCCCGGAATGATTGATGTTCATACCCACATTTGCTGGGCAGGTTCGCGTGCAGATGATTATGCCATGAGATTGGAAGGAAAGACCTATCTGGAAATTGCGGAAACTGGCGGCGGAATTTGGAGTACTGTGATGAAAACACGAGAATATAGTTTCGAAGAATTGGCAGCATTGACCGTTGAAAGGGCTGAAAAACTCTATCGGCAGGGGATTACAACCATCGAAGTAAAAAGCGGCTACGGACTTTCGATTGACGATGAATTAAAAATATTAAAAGCCATTCAGTTAGCCAATAAAAAAACAAACGCTGAACTGATCCCGACTTGTCTTGCTGCTCACATGAAACCGAAAGATTTTCCGGGAAACGAACGGGAATATTTGCAGTACATCATTGAAAATCTTCTGCCAGAAGTGAAAAAACAAAATCTGGCTATTCGTGTGGATATTTTCGTTGAAAAGGGAGCGTTTTCTATTACCGATGCAAAGTATTATCTTTCGGAAGCAAATAAAATGGGCTTTGATGCAGTAATTCACGGCGACCAGTTTTCTTCCGGTAGCGCTTCATTAGCAACAGGACTTCAAGCCGTTTCTATCGATCACCTGGAATATGCGGATGAAAGCGAAATTGAAATTTTAGCAAAAAGCGATGTCATGCCCGTAATCCTGCCGGGAGCGTCTATTGGTCTGGGAGAGCGATTTGCACCTGCAAGAAAAATGCTCGATGCAGGCTGTCCTCTCGTCATTGCCTCCGACTGGAACCCAGGCAGCGCACCGATGGGTGATCTGCTCACACAAGCTGCTATTCTTGGAGCGTATGAGAAACTCTCGATGGCAGAAACATGGGCTGCCCTGACATGCAGGGCTGCAAGAGCATTGAGAAGAAATGATATCGGTGTTTTGAAAAAAGGAAATAAAGCCGATTTTATCGTGTTTAAAACAGGGAATTTTAAAGAAATATTATATCAGCAGGGACAAATGAAACCTGCCCCCTAACCCCTTAAAGGGGGAATATTAGAGCATTTATCAGGATTTATATAAATCAAAAAAGATATTTAAAATAATCGGAGAAAATAAATATGAAAAACAATCAACCTTCACAAACTCCCCCTTCAGGGGGTCGGGGGGCTACTCTTATCGAATGCGTTCCCAATTTCAGCGAAGGGAACAATATGCAGATTATCAATCAAATAACTGATGAAATTAAATCAGTTGAGAATGTAAAACTAATTGATGTTGATCCGGGAAAGGCAACCAACCGCACGGTGGTAACTTTTGTCGGCGAACCAAATGCAGTGTGCGAAGCGGCATTTCGGGCAGTGAAAAAAGCAGCCGAACTGATTGATATGAGCAAACATCACGGCGAACATCCCCGGTTTGGTGTAACAGATGTACTTCCGCTTATTCCGATTAAGAATATCACGATGGATGAAACAGTGGAATTCGCCCGAAAATTAGGAAAACGCATTGGTGATGAACTTGGTATTCCGGGCTATTTCTACGAATTTGCCTGCACAGAGGAAAAACGTCGCAACCTGGCAGCTTGTCGTGCCGGTGAATATGAGGGTTTGCCGAAGAAACTAATAAATCCGGAATGGAAACCTGATTTTGGTCCTGCTGAATTTAATGAAACAGTACGTAAAGCAGGCGCAACGGCTCTTAGTGCACGAAATCTGCTGATTGCATACAATGTCAATCTGAACACCACTTCCACCCGCTGGGCTAATAGCATCGCTTTTGATATCCGTGAGAAAGGCAGAATTATGAGGGAAGGAAATCCGCTTACAGGGAAAATTGTAAAAGATGCAGATGGAAACCCCGTTTATACGCCCGGATTGCTCAAGGGTGTTAAAGGAATTGGCTGGTACATTGAGGAATACGGTATTGCACAGCTTTCGTTCAATATTACCGATACTACAACAGTACCGCTGCATCAGGTTTTTGAACTGGCTTGCGAACGGGCGGCTGTACGTGGAATTCGGGTTACCGGCTCTGAACTGGTTGGAATGGTTCCATTACAAATAATGCTCGAAACCGGACGCTATTTTCTGAAAAAACAACACCGTTCTACCGGAATTTCGGATGAAGAAATCATTAAGATTGCTGTTAAATCACTCGGACTGGATGATTTGATACCTTTCGATCCAAAAAAGAAAATCATTGAATATCAGCTCGAAGATCACACCCAAAAGCGTCTGGTAGATATGACGATTACTGAATTTGCCAACGAAACAGCATCCGAAAGTCCCGCACCGGGCGGCGGATCGGTTTCGGCTTGTATGGGTGCCTTTGGTGCTGCCCTCGGTACGATGGTTGCCAATCTGTCGGCACATAAAAAAGGTTGGGACGACCGCTGGGAAGAATTTTCCGGTTGGGCAGAAAAAGGAAAACATTATTACGAGAGATTACTGACCCTGATTGATGAAGATACACAGGCTTTCAATGGAATAATGGATGCATTCGGAATGCCTAAAAATACGGATGAAGAAAAAGCAATCAGGAACGATGCCATTCAAGCAGCGACAAAGCACGCGATGGAAATACCGTTTCAAGTGATGCAGACCAGTTACCAGTCGATGGAAGTCATGCAGGCCATGGTTGAAACAGGAAATCCAAACTCTGTAACCGATGCCGGTGTTGGAGCGCTGGCAGCGAGGAGCGCTGTCATGGGAGCTGCACTCAATGTCAGGGTCAATGCAGGTGGATTGAATGATAAAGATTATGTGGAAAGAATGTTGCATGAGGTAAATAAATTGGTGGAAAAAACCATAGAGAAGGAAAATGAGATATTGCAGGTGGTAAATGAGAAAATAGCTAAATAAAATCCCGACCTGAAACCGGAATTTACTACATTTGTATCCATAAAGAAAAATTGAACTCATGGCAAAAACCAAAAGCGTTTATGTTTGTCAGAATTGCGGAGTAAGTTCGCCAAAATGGATCGGACGTTGTCCTTCTTGTGGAGAATGGAACTCGTTTGTGGAAGAAATTGTGGCTAAAGAACCTGCGATTAAAACCCAGATTGCAGGTTTTGAAGCAAGTACACAGAAACCTGCACTGATTACAGATGTTGAAACTACCATCGAATCGCGTATCGATACTAATAATCAGGAACTCAACAGAGTGCTGGGTGGCGGTCTGGTCAACGGATCACTCGTGCTGATAGGAGGTGAACCCGGAATCGGTAAATCGACTTTGGTTCTCCAGGTTGTTTTGAATCTGCAAGACAAACGTACACTGTATGTTTCCGGTGAGGAAAGCGTCAGCCAGCTTAAACTGCGTGCTGAACGGTTGAAATTCAAAAATCCGGATTGCTATATTGTCAGTGAAACCTCATTGGAACAGATATTTGTACATGTACAAAATGTAAAACCGGATCTGCTGATTATTGACTCCATTCAGACTATTACTACCGAAAATATCGAATCATCACCCGGAAGTGTATCGCAGGTACGTGAATGTGCAGCAGCTCTGCTGAAATTCTGTAAAACATCCGGAATTCCGGTGCTTCTTATAGGTCATATCAACAAGGAAGGAAGTATTGCCGGGCCGAAAGTACTTGAACACATTGTTGATACTGTGTTGCAGTTTGAAGGTGATCAGCATTATATGTACCGCATTCTTCGTCCTATTAAAAACAGGTTTGGAAGTACATCGGAATTGGGAATTTTCGAGATGCAGCAAAGCGGATTGCGTGAAGTAAGTAATCCATCAGAACTATTACTTTCACAAAATCATGAAGGACTGAGTGGTGTGGCTATTGCTTCAGCCATTGAAGGAGTCCGGCCGTTTCTGATAGAAGTGCAATCGCTGGTGAGTTCAGCCGCTTATGGCATTCCGCAACGTTCCAGTACCGGATTTGATCTTCGCCGCCTCAACATGCTGCTTGCCGTACTGGAGAAGCGGGCAGGGTTTAAATTATCGCAAAAGGATGTATTTATGAATATAGCCGGTGGAATAAAGGTGAATGACCCGGCCATCGACCTGGCGGTAATTTCGGCTATTCTCTCATCAAGCATGGATATAGCCCTTGAACCTCATATTTGTCTGGCCGGTGAGGTGGGACTTTCAGGTGAAATTCGTCCAATAAACCGGATAGAGCAACGAATTCATGAAGCAGAGAAACTTGGATTTAAGAAAATAATAATCCCTACAATAAATCTCAAAAGTCTGGATGTAAAAAGAATCAACATCGAACTGATACAGGTCCGAAAAGTGGAAGAAGCATTCAGGACTTTGTTCAAAAAATGAGACGATGTAAAAGTTGTTTCATGAAAAGAAGAAAATTTTCCCGATTTATTTTGTAATTACCAAAAAAGACCTTATCTTTGCATCCGCTTTTTGGATGAAGTGTAGGGGCGTTTAGCTCAGCTGGTTCAGAGCATCTGCCTTACAAGCAGAGGGTCGGCGGTTCGAATCCGTCAACGCCCACAAACCTAAAAACTCTACACTTCCCAAAACAAACGGGCGTTTAGCTCAGCTGGTTCAGAGCATCTGCCTTACAAGCAGAGGGTCGGCGGTTCGAATCCGTCAACGCCCACAAACCTAAAACCGAATACTTTATGTGTTCGGTTTTTTTTATTTTAATCGTTAATCGTGTGAGACAATATCGGATCAATGTAAATATCAGGTGGAGTTAAAATTTTTATGCAAAAAGACAGTCAAGTCTAAAGATAAAGAAAGGAATATCTTTTACTCCTCTAAACTGAGATCTAAAAGCTTTAATTTTAGCATTAAATAATATTTCATGATCAGTTGAGCAGTAAGTATTTTAAATCAGAAAAGCCCTTTGCTAAATGCAAAGGGCTTTTTCATACCTTTTTTAAATCATATGGTTATTTCAATAATTTAATCGTATAACTATACTGGTATTCTTTAGCTGTAAAACGATATTTATTTAGAGGAATTGCTCCCCAGGAGTTTAGTCCGCCTACACCGCGCTGGAATAAATCTACATAAAGAACCGTTTCCCAGCGTGATTTTACATCCTTCCAGTGTTGCTGTTTTTTTGTCATTCCGGGATCCAGATCTTCCGGTTTATAATTTATTGCAGCGACTGACAGAGGTTGAGCCCCTTTTATTTCAATTCCCTGACCATTGTCGGTTTTTAGTGTCAACCAGCGTACATCCGTTTTGTTGCCCGTTTCCTGCGGACGGAAATATTCAAAAGCCTGATCTTTCACCTTTCCGCTCCAGATGCCCATAAATGCATCCTGATTCCGGTCAACATAATTTTCACGTGGTCCGCGTCCATACCAGGTGAAGTTGTCCACCTCGTTGGGTAACGTCATGAGCATACCGAAACGCATCATTTCGGGTAAATCATCCGAAAGTGCTTTGTAGTCGGCTTTAATTGTCAGACTGCCGTCTTTGTTTACCGTATAAGTCAAATCAATTTTTGCTTCAACACCGCGGGGTTTTACTTCGTATTTTACGGTTACTGTGCTGTTTTGTTTCTCCAATCCTTTGTATTTTGAGGTGAGGTTATGACTTGCAGCATCCCACAACCTCAGTTTGTACTGATCGCCCGCGCCAAAATCATTATCGGTCGGAGCCCGCCAGAAATTCAAACGCGGGAGTTCATAAAATACGTTGCTTCCTTCGTTTTTGACATTATTCAGCATCTGTCCGTCTCTGAGCGAAAATACATATTCCACATCACCTGACTTTACAACAAGATTATTGTCTTTCTCTTCAGTTACCAGACTACCTTCTGCATTTTCTTTCACGAAATAGTTGTTTGTTTCAAAAGCCATTTCACCTTTAGCAGCTTCAAAACCTGCCGGAATAAGTTCAGATGCCTGTTTTGTGTAAGCATACAGTTGCAGGAAGTATTCAACGCCTGGTTTTTGTTCCAGCGCCGGAAGTTTCAGTTTTACATCCTGGCGGGTGTCAGCTTTAATTGTTACGTCAAAATTTCCTTCAGCTGAATTCTCTCCATTTTTCAGCAGCACCCATTTGAATGTATAATTTTTTGGTGAAATACCGGTAAATTTGAAATCATTGATAACGGTAATTACTCCGTTTTTAAGGTCTTTGGCTTCGAAAATGATATTTTGATACACCTTTTTCACAATGGATGTGTGAGGAATATATTTTTGATCGGGACTTATCATTCCGTCCATGCAGAAATTATCATCGTTCATCCGGTTGTATCCGCCCAGATCGCCGCCGTAAGCCCAGTAGGAACGGCCCTGCTCATCTTTTGCCGGATAACCGTGATTGTACCATTCCCAGATGAAACCTCCCTGCATATTTTTACTGGAACGCATTAAGTCCCAGTAATCCTGGAAGTTACCCATGCTGTTTCCCATGGCATGTGCATATTCGCACATGATGTACGGTCTGCCGAGATCACGCTGCGCATCCCGCGTCATGCTGTCCCAGGAGGGATACATGTGGCAGATAATGTCGGTATTCCGGTCACGCTGATAGGCTTGCTCGTACTGTACCGGACGGCTCTTGTCGCGCTGTTTTGCCCAGTCGTACATATCAAAAAATGCTTTTCCGTTGCTGGCTTCATTACCAAGCGACCAGAAAATAACTGAAGCATGGTTTTTATCCCTTTCAATCAGTCGCATAATACGATCCATATGCTGTGCGTGCCATTCGGGGAAGTTGGAAACGTTGTCCTTGCCATATCCTAAACCATGTGATTCAAGGTTGGTTTCGTCAACCAGATAGATGCCATATTCATCGCACAGCTTGTACCAAAGTGGTTGCTGTGGATAATGCGATGTACGCACAGCGTTGATATTCAGTTCTTTCATCAGTTGAATATTTCGCATCATTTCTTTACGCGTTACCGTATTTCCGGCATTGGTATTGAATTCGTGTAGATTGACGCCCTTGAAATATACTTTTTTCCCGTTTACCAGCAGTTGTCCGTCTTTAATTTCGATTTTCCGGAAACCGATTTTATGAGAAGTTGATTCTATTACACTCCCTTTTTCATCTTTTAATGTCAACACCATTGTATAGAGATTGGGAGCTTCGGCTGTCCATTGAAGTGGTGAGGAGATACGCGACTGAGGTATCTCAACATTCAGTGTTTCATTGGCAGGAATCGTTTTTTTCTGTGATTTTGAAACTATTTTTTTACCCGATTTGTCTAAAACAGCGACTTCAAGCGTTTGAATCTGAGGCGAATTTGTATAGTTCTTCAGCGAAACTTCTATGCTGAATAATCCGTTTTTGTAGTTTGTATCCAGATCGGGATGAGCAAAAAAGTCCAGAATACGGGTTTGTGCTGTACTGTAAAGATAAACACTCCGGTTGATGCCACCCAGACGCCACATGTCCTGATCCTCGAGATAGGAACCATCACTGAATTTATGTACCTCGCAGGCAAGTGTATTTTGTCCCTTGCGGATGTATTTTGTGATGTCAAACTCGGCGGGACTTTTCGAATTCTGTGTGTAACCCACTTTCTGACCGTTGATCCAGACATACATGGCGTTTGTTCCGGCATCGAAATGGATGAATACCCGTCGTCCGTCCCAGTTATCGGGGATGTCGAAATTTCTGCGGTAAGCTCCAACCGGTGAGTCTTCTCTGTCGGTGAATGGCGGACGTGCTCTGAAACCAAAACCGGTATTGACATACATCGGGATACCGAATCCATTGAACTCCCAGTTGCCCGGAACAGGCATATTTACCCAACCGCTAATGTCGAAATTTTCATTCCAGAAACCTTCGGGAATTTCACCAACTTTCGGTATCCACTTGAATTTCCAAGTACCATCAAGCGAAGCGTAAAATGGGGATTGATTGTAAACATCGGCTATTGCCAGTTTCTCATCGGGGTAGGGCAGCGAAGTTGCACGTGTTGATTCTTTGTTCACGGCAAAAACCTCCGGATTTTCCCAATCAGGCCGGGTTTGAGCTGAAAGGTTCAGCATGAACCCAAGCAAAATTAATAAAACTGTTTTTCTCATTGTTCGTTTTTTAAGTTTTTAATTTCTGAGCAGAAATAATAATTCTGAAGTGATTGTAGCACAAATTTATTAAATAATCACTTACCATTCAATATGCCTGGTTTGGAAACAGATAACTTGAACGAATAGTTACAGCTATTTGAACTTTTTTTTCTGTTTTGAAAGATAAAATTTGGCGTCAATACCGATTTTCAATACATTGTTAAATTTGATTTAAACTAACACGGCAACAATCACGGATAATCCTGAAACAGAATCTTTGTAACCAAAAAATGTTTTCCCATTGCAAAATAGTATGTAACGGCGACAAAAACTTTCAATTCTGTTGATTTTTATTTTGATAAGTTTGTTTTTGTTCGGATTATTTTAATTTTTCCCGTTAAACTTTTTAATTAAAAATCAGTCGAAATAATGATTAATTATTATCAGACAGAAATTAAGTAATTCCATTAGTATAATTTTTCACCCAAATTTCTTTTGAACATGAAAAAAAATAGTTTATTGATTCTCCTATTTTGTGCTTTTGCACTTTTTGTGTCATGTGATCCTGACGATGTGCTGGACAATAATGATTCAGGCAATTCTTCCGTTGAAACAGAGCTAGCTTCTGATTACGACTGGAATGCAGAAACTGCAACTGCTATTTCGTTGAATAACAATAATATTACTTCAGTTTCGGATGCCGTAACTATTTCAGGTTCTACTGCGACAATAACAAAAGCCGGGTATTATATTTTGAATGGAACACTGACTAACGGACAACTTATAGTGGCCGTGGATTCCGGCATTGTTAAGATACAGCTGAACGGTGTAAACTTAGCCAACACAACAGGGTCTCCGTTATATATCAAAAAATCATCCAAAACTATACTCTTTCTTGCTGACGGAAGCTCAAATATGATATCTGACGCTTCGTCATATGTCTCAGGTGAAGAACCCAATGCTGCGATATTCAGCAATTCATACCTGGCGATTACCGGCAACGGCTCACTTACTGTAAAAGGTAATTTTAATGATGCTATTTCGACTGATGATGAACTCATAATAAACAACGGAACCATAACAGCAACAGGTAAGGATGATGCAATACGTGGAAAAAACTTTTTAAAAGTTAACGGGGGAGATATAACTGCTACAGGTGGAACCGGACATGCGCTTAAATCGGACAACGCGGATAAAGCCGGTTATGGTTATGTTAAAATTGATGGTGGTACACTTAATCTTACATCATCGTCAGCCGATGGTATTCATGCTATGAAAAGAGTAATCATCAATTCCGGTAATCTGACGATATCAGCAACGGGAAGTCAGGCGTTGCATTCCGATTCGCTGGTGGTTATTAATGACGGAACTACTTTCATCAAATCGTCCAAAGAAGGGATTGAAAGTCCTTATATAGAGATGAACGGAGGCGAACTGAATATTAATGCCACAGACGACGGATTTAACTCGACTTTCGGAAATGGCGGAGAGGCAAATGATAAAAGCTGCCTGACTATAAATGGTGGTAAAACCTCGGTTAATGTAGTCAGAGGCGATGGACTCGACAGTAACGGAACAGGCAACATGACCGGAGGAATAGTGGTAGTTCACGGTCCGTCAAGTTCACCTGAAGTGGCTCTGGATGTGAACGGCGATTTTAAAGTAACCGGGGGAACCATGATAGCTTCGGGACCAAATTCAGGTAATATGATAGAAGGACCTGCAACCAGTTCGTCGCAATATTCTGTACTGATTAAATTCGGCACTAGTTCAGGTATGTTTGGAGGTCCTGGTGGAGGAACAGGAACCAATCAAATTGCAGCAGGGACAATTATCAATATCCGGGATAGTTCAGGGAATAGCCTCATAAGTTTTGTTCCTGTTCGTGCATGTTATTATGTAATTTTCTCTTCTCCGCTGCTTAAGAGCGGTTCCACTTACACCGTTTATACCGGTTCCACTGTTACCGGTGAAACCATCTGGAACGGATATTATCAGAATGGTATCGCAAACGGAGGAACTTCCCGTGGTACATTTACCGTTTCGGGAAAACTTACATCTGTAAATCTGAATTAATCACTTCTTTTATACTGATTCTTTTTTCAGACTTAATATTATGTTACAAAGAAGTAAAAAATTATCCGGCAACCGAAATAGTTTAGAATATCAGGTCTGTGAAAACAAAATGACAGGCGGTTATAAAAAGAAATTTATTTTCTGTCCGGACGCAAGTGCACTATCACTGAATTGATAGTCGCTACTTTATTATTTTGCAAGAGGAGTTTCACAATGCTGAGACTCCTTTTTTATTTTTCAAATAAGGTCTTATCAAGCTTGCACTCCTTCCAATTTCTTACTAATGGAGTATCATCGTGCAGAAATTACTCCGAATACTTTGTCTTTAGTATACAATTTGCATCTGATTTTACTTTTGTGCTTGCCCGATCTGTTACCTGAATTCAGTTGAACTCATACCTGATTTTTACTTGAAAAATTTTCTGAATTTTTTCGGAAAGTTGAAACCAATCTTATGAGTAACCCGGTTAGCAAACAGCTGACTTTTTTTATTCATAAATTTGCCTTGTTATGTAATAATATCAATAATGAAAAACATCTTATCTGATTTGTTATTAAAGCGGCAAACGAAATACATAGCCTGTTCTGACTGATAATTACATTAAAAGTGTATTTTTGCATGCTTAAAATTTTATTAAAAAAACACACACGACGAAGAAAGAGTAATTTATTATAATTGAATAATCTCATGAAAAGATTTAAACTGGTCTTATTGTTGCTTTTAGTCGCTTTAACGGGTTGCAATCATGTATTTTGTCAAAAAAAAACGGATGTCATAGTTGTGCCGGTAATCTCTGATTCCCTGGCAGGTGTCAAGAATATCCGGATACAAATTGTAACCGACAAAATTATTAGAGTTACAGCAACAGCAGAAAATAAGTTTTCCGGGCTGAAAAGTCTTATTGTTGTACCTCAACCGAAACAAAAGAAAAAATTCGATGTAACTGAAAATAAATATCAGGTTTCACTCAGTACCGATTCATTAAAGCTTAGAATTGTTAAGAAAACTGGCGAAATTACTTTTCTGGATAAGCAGGGAAAAGTGTTACTGAAAGAAAATTCCGGCGGAGGAAAGTCATTTAAACCCATTGAAGTGGAAGGCATCAAGGCTTATACTGTTCGTCAGGTCTTTGAGTCGCCGGCAGGGGAAGCACTCTACGGATTAGGGCAGCATCAGTCGGATGAATTCAATTACAAAGGTAAAAATGAATCATTGTTTCAGTACAACACTAAAGTCTCTGTTCCTTTTGTTGTTTCAAATAATAACTATGGAATTCTTTGGGATAATTATTCGCTTTCGAAATTCGGAGACTGCAGAGAATATCAGCAACTCAGTCAATTTAAACTCTTCGACAGCAATGGTAATCCCGGAGGACTTACAGCTGTTTATTCCAAAAAAGACAATTCGGAAGCTCCGATAATACGTGCTGAGTCTGTTATCAACTACGAAAATCTTTCGTTGATTAAAAATTGTCCAGAAAAATTTGACCTGAACAATTCAAAAGTAACCTGGAATGGTCAGCTTGAGGCTGATAAAAGCGGTGATTTTCATTTTATATTGCATTATGCCGGATATGTCAAAGTGTATTTTAATAATGAACCGGTTGTTACAGAACGCTGGCGTACTGCGTGGAACCCCAATGACTATAAATTTAAATACAATCTTCGTGCTGGCGAAAAAATACCCGTTCGAATTGAGTGGGAACCGGATGGTGCAGTCTCTTATATCTCACTCAAAGCATTAAGTCCGCTTGCACCTCAGGAACAAAACAAGTTGTCGCTCTGGAGTGAGATGGCCGATGAAATTGATTATTATTTTGTATATGGCAGCACGATGGATGACATTATCAGCGGATATCGGACGCTTACAGGCAAATCGCAAATAATGCCCGAATGGGCTATGGGTTTCTGGCAAAGCCGGGAGCGTTATAAAACTCAGCACGAACTGCTGGCTACCTTATCGGAGTTTCGTAAAAGAAATATCCCCATCGACAATATTGTGCAGGACTGGTTTTACTGGCCTGAAACCGAATGGGGAAGTCATAAGTTTGATCCGCAGCGCTTCCCTAATCCCGTTGGAATGGTCGACAGTGTTCATAAAATGAACGGACACATCATGATTTCTGTATGGCCTAAGTTCTACATCACTACCGATAATTATAAAGCTTTTGACAAAAACAGCTGGATGTACCAGCAAGCTGTAAAAGACAGCATTCGCGACTGGGTGGGTCCTGGTTACGTCGGCTCTTTTTACGATGCATATGCCGAAGGTGCCCGCAAACTTTTCTGGAAACAGATGAAAGGCAGTCTTTACGACAAAGGATTTGATGCCTGGTGGATGGATGCCTCTGAACCCAACGTGCAGGACAACACGGACATGGATTACCGCAAAAAGCTATGCGGACCCACTGCGCTCGGACCATCGACTAAATATTTCAACGCGTATGCTCTGATGAACGCCGAAGCAATCTATGACGGTCAGCGCAGTGCAGATTCCGATAAACGTGTATTCCTGCTTACACGTTCCGGATTTGCCGGGTTGCAAAGATACTCCACCGCTACGTGGAGTGGCGATATAGGTACGAGATGGGAGGATATGAAAGCCCAGATTTCAGCCGGACTTAATTTTGCCTTGTCGGGTATTCCATACTGGACTATGGATATCGGAGGTTTTTGTACAGAGAAACGATATGAAAACGCACAGCGATTGTTCGATCAAACCGGAACAGAGAATGAAGATCTGAAAGAATGGCGGGAACTCAATACACGCTGGTACCAGTTTGGCGCCTTTGCTCCCCTTTATCGTGCTCACGGACAATTTCCGCTGCGGGAGATATTCAACATCGCGCCTGAGAATCACCCTGCATATCAGTCAATATTGTATTATTCAAAACTTCGTTACCGGCTGATGCCATACATCTATTCGCTGGCAGGTATGACCCATTTCAACGACTATACCATCATGCGTGCTCTGGTAATGGATTATGGTAAGGATACTGTTGTAAATAACATCAGCGATCAGTATATGTTCGGTAATGCCCTGATGGTATGTCCGGTGTATGAATACAAAGCGGAGAAACGAGAGGTGTATTTTCCCAACACCACAGGCTGGTATGATTTCTATACCGGTAAACACATTGAGGGAGGTCTTCATTTGCAAACCGACGCGCCTTATTCGCACATGCCGTTATTTGTTCCCGAAGGAGCTATTATTCCGTTCGGTCCGGATATTCAATATACGCGTGAGAAAAAGCCTGAAAGCATAACCTTGTATGTTTATGGAGGAAGAAATGGTTCATTTACCCTTTATGAAGACGAAGGAATCAACTACAACTATGAAAAGGGCAAGTATTCAATGATTACATTCACTTATGACGAAAAAAACGGACTTCTGGAAATTGGCAATAGAATAGGTTCATTCACAGGAATGCTGGAAAAACGTGAATTCAACGTGGTGTTTGTTGACAAAGTAATACCTAAATCCTGTAATCCTGACACAGTTGGGATGAAGGTAAATTATACCGGACAAAAACTGACCTTGAAACTCAAATAAAGAGATGAAATATGAATATGTCAGAAACAGTTATATATAGAGTAATACTTATTTTTAATTCAGTAAAAGATGAATAAGCTACGAAAAAATACCATTTTGCTATTGGTCTTTATTCATATATTGATTTTAGTTTCCTGTAAAGAGAAACAGGTCATTGAACCTGATATAAGGCTGGCTCAGGAAGAAATTAATTTTTCCGGTAAAAGCGGTAGTAGTTTGTTAACTATCAATACCAATTTACCCTGGAAAGCTGAAAGTTCACAATCCTGGTGCAGCCTTACACCTGCCAGTGGTGACCCGGGCACTCATTATATTACTGTTGCTGTTACAGCTAATGCCACTTCAGGGACTCGTGAAGCACAAATCACGATCACTTCCGGGTCTCTTTCAAAACAGGTGAAAGTGCTTCAGGAACAAGCAAACTCCCTGTCTGTGGCAACAAAGGAATATAATATTGATGCTGCGGGAGCGGATATTACAATTGCATTGCAGTCGACTTCACCATTCATTACCAGCATACAACCAACCTGGATTACACTCAAAAGCACTTCCGCAGATGGAAAAACACTGGCGTTTAGCGTTTCAGAAAACACATTAACACAGTCGCGTGAGGGCACAATTACTTTTACACTTGGTGATATTACCGAAATAGTTACTGTACGCCAGGCTGCTAAAAACATCGGTATTCCGGCAGACAAATCCGGAATGGAAAGCGACGCGTTAGTGTTAGCCAAAAAAATGACATTAGGCTGGAACCTGGGTAATACACTCGAAGCAATCGGAAGTGAGACTGCCTGGGGAAATCCGAAAACATCAAAAACCTTAATTGATGCGGTAAAAGCAACAGGTTTTAATGCCGTTCGCATTCCCTGCGCCTGGAATGGGTATATCGAAGATCCGGCAACCTATAAAATAAAAGACAGCTGGCTCCAAAGAGTAAAAGAAGTGGTTGATTACTGTGTAAATAATAATATGTATGCAATACTTAATATTCATTGGGATGGAGGATGGCTTGAAGAAAATCCTGTTTACGCCAAACAAGCGGAAGTCAATGCAAAGCAAAAAGCGTTGTGGGAACAAATAGCGCTGTATTTTAGAAACTATGACGAACATTTGCTGTTTGCCGGTACCAACGAAGTGCATGCCGGATACGGCACTCCTTCAGCCGAGAATATTGCAGTTCAGTTGTCATACAATCAAACATTTGTAAATGCCGTACGCTCTACCGGAGGACGAAATGCATATAGAAATCTGGTAGTGCAGTCCTATAATACCAATATAGATTTGGCTGATAAATACCTGACCCTGCCGACCGACAATGTAACCAGCCGGTTGATAGCTGAAGTCCATTATTATGATCCCTGGGATTTCTGTGGTGATACGGGAAGCAGCGCGGTAACCTTATGGGGCGATCCCTATAAAATTTATGGAAAAGTATCAACCTGGGGTCAGGAAGCCTATGTCGATCAGCAGTTTGCCAAAATGAAATCTAAATTTGTGAATAAAGGTGTTGCTGTCATTCTTGGAGAATATGGTGCTATAAGACGCTTAAATCTGACTGGCGATGCGCTGACACATCACCTTGACTCGCGCGCATATTTCCTGAAATATATAACACGACAAGCAAAGAACTACGGTATTGTTCCTTTCTGCTGGGATAATGGTGTTACCGGAGATACCGGATTCGGTATTTTCAACAGAAATTCGGGGCAGATTACAGATGAAAAAGCATGCAATGCAATATTACAGGGTGGTGCCGCAGGCATGTACCCATACTGATGTCAAATCAGTTCTCTGTTACGATTCGTCATGAAAAAGATAATTCCCGGAGTGTTAATCCGGGGATTTTTTAATTAAGAGAAGATTTTCTACATTTCCGGACGATTCTTTTCGGAATATTCTTTGGGCGACATACCGAAATATTCTTTAAATGAATTGGAAAAATGTGATAAGTTGGTGTAGCCAAGCGCATAGGCAACTTCGGATATGTTGACTTTTTGCTTCGAAAGTATTTCGGACGCCTGCTGCATACGGATGGTCTTGATGAAATCGTAGGCTGATTGGTTGGTTAATTCCTTAATCTTTCTGTACATATGTACCCTGCTCATCCCTATGTTTTTTGCTAAGAAATCAACATTCAGTTCATTATCAGCAATATTGTCATTGATTAATTTTATGACCTTTTCCAGAAAAGCCTTATCTGTAGCCTTCATAGCGACAGGTGTAATTAATTTCTTATTCGATTCTTCTTCAAGAGGTTTTATTTCTATCCTTTTACGGTTCTGAATAAGGTTTAACGCCTGTCTGGTGAGTAAATCCACGTTAAATGGTTTAACTACATACGCATCGGCGCCCACATCATATCCTTCGGAAATGTCTTGTTCTGAAGATTTGGCAGTGAGGAGAATAACAGGAATATGGTTAATTTTGACATTCATCTTTATCTTTCTGCATAATGTCACCCCGTCCATTTCAGGCATCATTATATCGCTGATAATCAGCTCTGGCTGAATGGTGTGAATGCTGTTGTAAGCTTCTTTGCCATTTCTGAAATCTTTTATTATAAAAATCTGCGACATTTCGTGAATCAGGAAATTGCGGATTTCATCATCATCTTCCACGATGAATACCGTATATTTGGTTTTAGGTTTGAATTTGTTTTTGGTGTGTTCTACAGTAATGCCATTTTCAATTTCCTGTTCCTGATAAGTGTCTGCTATCGTATGTGGTATGGTGGTGGTTGATGTTTCGGTAAGGTTTTCTTTTTCATTCAAACTCAGATGTGCCGAACCGAGTGGAAGGCGTATGATAAATTCACTCCCGGGTTCATTTTGATTGTTGCGTGCAACGATTATTCCATGCGACATTTCAACCAGCGATCGGGAAAGATGAAGTCCGACACCGGTTCCGATTTTAGTTTTGGTGTATTCATTCTCAATCTGGTAAAAACGATCAAAGATTCGTTCTTCGTGGTTTTCTTCAATACCGATACCGCTGTCTTTAATACTTATTTCGAAGTGATCTGTCAGTTGATTTTTCGCTGTTTCATCCTTACCTTTTCGGAGAGTGATGGTAATTTTTCCATTATCTGGTGTGAATTTGAAGGCATTTGAAAGGATATTCATCATAACCTTGTCCATATTGCTGATATCAATCCAGGCCATCAGATGATTATCTTCGTGAATAAATCTGAATTCAATGTCGCGTTTATTGGCTGCATATTCGAAAGTCTTCATCAAATCATCAATAAAACCGACAATGTCGGTTTCCCGAAATTTCATAATCAATTGTCCTTTATCAATTTTACGGATATCCATCAACTGATTGATTAGCCGGAGTATGCGTTTTGCATTCCGATGCATAATCTGATACATATACAGTTTCTGGGCATCTTTTTCGTCAGGGATAAGTTTCTCAAGAGGACTGATAATCAGACTCATCGGAGTACGGATTTCATGAGAGATGTTGATGAAATACTGTAGTTTTGCTTCGTTGATTTCTTCCTCATGTTTTCTTGTTATTTCTTCGTTGCGGAGTTTAATCTTGTTTTTTACATAAATGTATGCACCATACAGGATGAAGATACCCAGTAAAATATACACCAGTTTAGCCCAAAAAGACAAATACCAGGGCGGACGTATAATGAAGGTTATTTCTCTGACTTCGGAATTCACATCGCGAACCGATGCTATTACTTTAAGCTTGTACGTGCCATAGTTAATGTTGGTGAAATGTATTCTGTTTACCCCGGGGTTTGTGCTAACCCAGTTTGAGTTAAGACCTTCCATCTTGTAACGATAGAAAATCTGTTGCGACATTCCGTAGTTGAAAGTCGAAAACTCGAGGTTAAAGATATTGTCCTTATAGTCCAGATAGATGGTATCCAGATCGGAAATGAATCGGTCTTTGCCGTTACTTTTTTTGCTTTTTGCCTGGTTGAATACCACACGGTCACCAATGTTTAGAGCTGTCAGATAGAGCTTTACGGGCTCGCGCGTTTCTTTGATATCCGAAGGAAAGAATGTTGTTACTCCGCTTATTCCTCCGAAGGAAATTTCTTCGTCTTTCGATTTAAAAAATGATCCCTTTGAAAATTCATTTCCCTGTAGCCCGTCCGAGTTGTAGTAGTTGAAAAACTTGTTTTCCGTTACGTTGTATTTTGAGATTCCGTTGTGGGTGCTGAGCCAGATATTGCCCGATGCATCCTCCACAATACCGCAAATAACATTTCCGGCAAGTCCTTCTTTTTCGGTAAATCGTTTGATTAGTTTTCGGCTTCGTCCGTCGAGCAGAGCCAGTCCTTCGGTAGTTCCAATCCAGATATTACCCGATTTATCCTGACAAAAAGCATAAATGATTGGCCAGAAAACAGGATTGCCGGTTGTGCTGTAATTTTTTATGGAGGAACTTGCCGGCTCAATTACCGAAAATCCTTTATGTGTCCCGGCCCAGATAGAACCCTGATTGTCCATAAAGAGACAGTTGATCCAGTCGTTACAGATTGTTGGAAAGGAATAGTGTTTGATGTATTTTCGCTGTTTGGTATTAAATACATACACTCCACTTCCGTGGGTGCCAATCCACAGATTATCAACCTTGTCGGCAATCATAAAATTAATTTTATTGCTGAATGTGTTTTTTTCAAATTCGACCGGTTTTTCGTTAAAGTAGGTGCATTTCCCGCTTCTTTTGTCGAAAAGTGCCAGTCCGTCCAGGAATGAGCCAATCCACATGCTGCCATCGGGCATTTCGACCACCGACATGATGGTGTTTGAAATTGAATTTGGCTGGTTGGTTTTTGTAAAATGCCGGACTGATTTATTTTCGGCAATCTGATATAGTCCGTCATTGTCAGTTCCAATCCAGAAAGCGTTATTTAAGTCCTTGTAAAGGGCTGTATAGCAGCTTGATCCGATCAGGTTTTTGTCGAATGATTTACTGCCGATATAATTGAAACGATGAGGATTGTTGCGTAACAGATACACTCCTTTCTGAAACAGTCCGGTCCAAAGGTTGCCGTCTTTGTCCTCAAGTATCGAATGGACTTTTACCTTTGAAAAATCGAAGAACGAAAAATTCATCTGATAGTCGTCCACCGTATTACTTGTGTAGTTGTATCTTTTCAATCCCTGTCCTTCTGTTCCGATTAATAACTGTCCATTCCGGGTGATGCGCAGGCAGTAGATTGACAAAGGCACATTGCTTCCGGTGTACGAAACCGACTGAAGAGTCCCCAAGGCATTGTCGTATTTGAAAAGTCCTCCCGAGAGGGTGCCGATAAACACATTTCCGAGATTATCTTCGGTAATGGCTGAAACCTGATTGCTCCTGATATTTCCTCTTTTAGTGTCGAAAATCTGAGGGTTTTTGAGTGAAGGATTTAGCAGGCAAAGTCCCTGATTTTCAATCCCGATCCAAAAACGTTTCCGGCTATCCTGAAATATAAACATCAGATGCTGGCTGGGCAGTATGCGGTTGACCGATGCTTCAGCCCTGAAATGTGCATCTTTTTTAGGTAAAAGCTTTAATACTCCTTCGCCGGAAGTGCTGATAAGAATAGTGCCATCAGGACTTTCGATAATGGAAGTGATGTGTGGTTGTATAATTTGCCCGGCAGCGGAATATAGTTTGACTTCTGAAAACGTGTTTTTTGTCCGGTCGAAAATTTGTAAACCATTGATGCAGCCTATCCAGAACCGGCTTTTACTATCCTCGTACATACATCTAACATAATTGTTTTTAAGCGATGTCGTGTCATTGGGGATATTCTTGTAAATGGTAAATTTCACTGCGTCGTATTTATTCAGTCCGTCTTCAGTAGCTATCCATACATAATTTCTCTTGTCTTGGTACAGATAATTAATAAGACTGTTCGAAATATCTTTGTCTGTAGAATAAAAGATGCCGGTCTGTGCGGACGCATTAAAACAGTTCAGTAATACGACCGTAAAAGCAATGAATGATAATCTGCTTTTCATAGGAATTTTAAAGGATTAATTCTCACAAAAATAGCAAAAATAACATCAGACACAAAAAATACAAGAAATTGAGTCAGAAAGACCTGAAATACGATTTGATGTTACAAATGCGTAAAATTGTCAATTCTTTATATTTACTGAATTTCTTAGGCATAATTTGAAGGTCGGTATTTAGTCTGGATATCAAAAAAACCTTTTTTATTTCTGATTTATGTGTGCAGTCCGGATATTCAGGAGACTTAGCAGAAATCAGAATCATCAGTGCCGATATGTACGAAACTCATTCAATAGATGGGAGATGCAACTGAAAAAACTCATCAGAAATAAATAAAAAACGGTTGATAAAGTGTTGTAATATATGTGTATGTATATATGAAAAACAAATGTTACAATTCTTTAATCCATGTAACGTATAAAAAAGGATTTGTAACAAATATGAATGTTAGTCACAAAGAATGGGGCTACATTTGGAAATCGAAACCAATTAAAATATTAACAATACAAAACAAAAAAATTATGATCATGAAAACTTAAAAAAACAGGACAATCTACCTTAAAAAAATTAACAAAAAAAATTAACATTAATGTAAAACTAAAAATTCCATGAAATTAACAACATTAAAAAAACAACTTGCTGTTATATCCTTTTTAATACTGATACCGGTTTGGGCTTTAGGTCAAACCATTACAGTTAGAGGAACGGTAACAGACGACCAGGGTGAAACTCTGCTTGGAGTAAGCGTAAAAGAAATTGGAACGACAAATGGGGCGACAACAAATAACAATGGTAAATATGAAATCAAAGTTAAAGGTAATGCGTCATTGGTATTTTCATATGTAGGGTATAAAAATAAAACAGTGCCGGTAAGCAACCAGCAAATACTTAATGTAGAAATGGAACCGGATGTATTAGGACTTGAAGAAGTCGTAGTTGTGGGTTACGGTACACAGCGCAAGGAAGCAGTAACCGGTTCTGTAGCTTCTATAAAAGGTGACATAATGAGAGAAATACCTTCTACGAATATGTCGCAGGCTTTACAAGGCCGTATTGCTGGTGTCGAAATGTCACAAACCTCCTCAAAACCCGGAGCTGAAATGCAAATTCGTATTCGCGGAACACGTTCACTCACTGCAAGTAACGATCCATTGGTAGTGCTAGATGGTATTCCTTTTGCCGGAAACATCAGTGACATCAATCCTAATGACATCAAGAGTATAGATATTTTGAAGGATGCTTCCGCAACTGCTATTTATGGTTCAAGAGGTGCAAACGGTGTACTCCTTGTAACAACTAATAAAGGAATAGCCGGTCAGCAAGCCAGAGTAACTTATAACGGTTATTATGGTACGAGCCAGGTATTCTCCAAAATCGATATGATGGATGGAGAGCAATTTGCTGCAATGAGGGCTTTTGCTAATATGTCTGCTTACAAAACAAACACTGCCGATGAAATCGAAGGAACAAACACCGACTGGCAAGATTTGTTTTATAAAACCGGTAAAATACAAAGTCATGATGTAAGTGTTGCTGGCGGAACAGAACGCGGATCCTATACTTTTGGTGTGGGTTATTACAAAAATGAAGGTGTAGTTCCACTGGAAGGCTATAGTCGTATTTCATTGCGTGGAAGCCTCGATCAGGAAGTAGGAAAAATCTTCCGTATTGGTTTTACTACCAACAGTAACTATAATGTTACCGAAGCGGCAAGCTCAGGAGGATTATATCAGGTATTACAGAATACTCCACTTATTAACCCTTACAATGCTGATGGCACCTGGAAAAGAACAGTGGATATGCCTGCTGACAAAGGTGTATGGGTATATACAAGAGATGTGGTAGAAGCTAAAAGAGACCTTATGCTCAGCCAAACCAAAGGTTTTGGTTCATACAATAGTGTCTATGGTGAAGTAAAAGTACCAGGAGTAGAAGGTTTAAAATATCGTGTTAATGTAGGTTTGAACTTTCGTATGTCGACCGGAGGAGCCTATACAGGACCAGGAATAAACGCCACCTCTGAAACCAATCCTTCAGCGGCTTCGGTTAGTAATTCGTTGAGAACTAACTGGGCAATTGAAAACTTGCTTACTTATGACCGTACTTTTGCCGATAAACATCAGGTAAATGCAGTAGCAATGTACTCAGCAGAAGAAACTATGTACAACCGTTCACGTATGACTGCAAAAGGCGTTGCCGAAAACTTTCAATGGTATAACCTTGGTATGACCGATGGAGAAAGATCTATTCTTCCCGGAGATCAGCAATATGAAAAGAGTGGCTTATTATCTTATATGGGCCGTGTAATGTATTCGTATGACAGTCGCTATATGATTTCGGCCACTTTACGTGCCGATGGTTCTTCAAGATTAGCTCCCGGACACCAATGGCATACTTATCCTGCTGTATCTATAGGATGGAATGTAAAAAAAGAAAGTTTCATGCAAGATGTTAATTGGCTCGATAACCTGAAAATGAGAGTAGGTTATGGTGAAACTTCAAATCAGGCTGTTGCTCCTTACGCCACTTTGGGTGGTTTGAGTACTCGTCCATATAACTTTGGCGATGCACCTGCTAATTTTGTAACAGGAACATATGTAAGTACGCTGCCAAATACTAAATTAGGATGGGAATTTTCAACTACCTGGAACTATGGTTTTGACTTTAGCTTGCTGAAAAATCGCTTATACGGTACCTTTGAATATTATGTAACCAATACAAAGGACCTTCTGTTGAGTGTAAATCTTCCTCAAACTTCGGGTGTTGGTAGCTTTATGGCTAACGTAGGAGAAACACAAAATAAAGGTTTTGAACTGTCCCTTAATGCAGTTATACTGGACAATCTCAATGGCTGGAACTGGACTGCAGGTGTAAACTTGTATACCAACCAGAACAAAATTGTTTCTCTTGCATCAGGAAACCTGAAAGATGAAGGTAACGCCTGGTTTGTAGGAAGCTCTATTAATTCAATTTATGCACCTAAAAAAATTGGATTGTGGCAGGAAGGTGATCCTTTTATGAATATTCTTGAACCGGGAGGAAACGCAGGTATGATTAAAATTGAATATCTCGGCGAATATTACAAAGAAGGTGATAACATTCCGAAAGACAGACAGGTAGGAGATCCTGTAAGAGCAATGGATGGTGGCGGTAAAGACCGTCAGGTTATAGAATTAGATCCTGACTTTCAGGGTGGTTTCAACACCACTTTGGGGTACAAAGGAATTGACCTGACCGTAATTGGCGCTTTTAAAAGCGGTGGTACGCTTATCAGTTCACTTTATTCTGCCAACGGTTACCTCAATATGTTATCAGGACGTAGAGGAAATGTGGATGTTGACTACTGGACACCTGAAAATACAGATGCAAAATATCCGAAACCAGGTGGTATGATGAGTAGTGATAATCCAAAATACGGTAACACCCTTGCTTTGTTTGATGCATCTTATATGAAAATACGCACAATTACTTTGGGATATAACTTTAAACTAAGAGCAGTAAAGGACTTGGGTATTCAAAATTTGAGGCTTTATGCTTCAGTTCAAAATCCATTTGTATTATTTGCACCTTACACAAACGAAACCGGTATGGATCCTGAAACTAACTCTTACGGTGATGAAAACATGGCCTCAGCTTCAGGTTTAGCTAACAGACGTATCCTTACCGTAGGTACTAACTCACCATCTACACGCAACTACCTGGTAGGTCTTAGTATTACATTCTAATAACTTTAAAAAAGAAATAATAATGAAAAAGATAAATTTCAAAGTTTTGATGGGAGCTATGATGATGTTGTTCCTGTCAGCCTGTAACGATATCTTGGTAGAACAGCCGCGTGCCACTTACGAACCCGGTTTTTTCACAACCAAAGAAGGAGTTCAGAGCGGTTTGACTTCCATGTACGCTCATTTGCGTTACATTTATGGGCAGGGTTATTATTATAACATTACCCTTACGGGTACCGACGAATATACCTGGGCTAATAGTGCTGATGGCAACTTTAAAGATGCCGATATGACCAGTGGAGGAACAATGACTCCATCTACTTCTCGCGCTGATGTACTTTGGAATGCTGCATTCCCGAATATCAACACAGCAAGTGGTGTTATCGAAAATGCTGAAGCAGTAGGTCTGGCTCCTTCGTTGATTGCCGAAGCACGTTTTTTCCGTGCATTCGACTATTTCCAGTTGGTACAGACTTTTGGTGGAGTACCTCTTGATTTAGGTGGAGGTGTCATGAAATTCAACAAATCAACAGTAAGAACTTCAGTGCGTAACACTGTACCCGAAGTTTACACAATCGGTATTTTCCCTGATTTGAAACAAGCAATAACCGATCTTCCTGAGACTCCCCGTATTGTTGGCGCTGCCACAAAAACTGTTGCCCGTTTGTATCTGGCAAAGGCTTATCTTACTTATGCCTGGTGGTTGCAAAACCCAAATAATATCCCTACATATCCTGAAACTGCCCGCACCGATCCCGATGGTCATGATGCTGCCTGGTATTTCCAGCAAGCTTATGATGTAGCTGCCGAAGCTATTACTAATCCTGGTTCTGCCGGCTTGCAATCAACATATTATAAAGTTCACTTAGCACAGAATGACCGCAATAACGAAGTTTTATTACTTGCCGATCATACAAATGCCAGCGAGCAATATAATGGTGGTATCAGTTTCTCGTATGGAAACGGTGAAGCACCAGACAACTTTGCTTGCTGGATGGTTACACCCCAGATGGAGAACATAAGAAGCGGGAAGAAATCAGATGGCTCAGATGTTATTAGTTCTGTACAGCGCGAAGCAGCTCAGTGGGGTGGTCGTCCATGGACTCGTATGGCACCTCCACAGGGAGTATTTACAAAAACATTTGCCGATAAAACAAACGACTCTCGTTTTGATGGTACTTTCACAAGTGTTTACCGTGGTAACTGGACGAAGAATTCAGGCTTATCATCCATCACTACGTTGTATAATGCAAACAATTTGCCTGTTTCTCCGGGCGATGCCATTCTTTCATTTTTACCGGACGAAACTCTGACAAGTACACTTAGCTATACTTCAGGTAAAAGTAATATCGGTGCAGGTGTTGTTGCCGGAAGAGCCGATTACGTAATTCCTCCATCTGGTATCAATCGTCAGTATTTCCCCGGATTGTGGAAAATCGGTACATATCGTACAGACAATGGCTCAGGATTAGGAACTCCAAACGGTAGTACCTGTCGTCCGTTCGTTATTGCAAAATTCTCTGAACTCTTCCTGGTTGCTGCTGAAGCCGCGGTAAAAGGCGCTACCACTAAAGCTATAACAGGCACTTATGCAAATGATGGAACAGCAAGAGGATTAGTGAATGTCCTTCGTGCAAGAGCAGGTAAATGGAGCTTCAGCAATGCTGAAAATAAAGCAAAAGTTGAAGACCATAGCGCTGAAATGATTGCCGCAACTCCGGCTACTATAGATATCAACTATATCCTGGCTGAACGCTCACGCGAATTCTTCGGCGAAGGCTATCGCTGGTTCGACCTGGTACGTACTCAGAAATGGGAAGAAATCGCAGGAACATATGAAATTGCTGATACAGGCACTCATACACCAAAAACTTTTACCCGTGTTATCAACAAAGCTGTTCATTATCTGCGTCCAATTCCTCAGGCTCAAATTGACAGATTGGATATGAGCGATGATGAAAAGAAAGCATACCAAAATCCGGGTTATTAATACCGGTATTTAGAAGATAATGCCGACTTCAAGGCATTATCTTCTAAATTATTTAATTTTTCTGAAATAAAAAGACACACAGATTCTCATCTTAATATTTTGATATAGTATTACATAGAACTGAATTAATTTTTACAAATAAGTTTATCCGTATTTAATAATAGTTTTTTAATGAAGAGGTCGTTGTGTTATATTGTTTATTACTTTTTATTGGTGATGGGTCTTCAAGCTCAATGTGCGCCTGATTTTGTTTTGAGAACAAATGAAACCGGAACTTTTGAGCTTGTAGATCACACCAGTAAATTTACTGTTCTGGCAGATGTCAATGATTTTGCGGGAGTTAATCTCGCTCTTCAAAACCTGCTGTCAGATTTTGAAAAGGTTACCGGAACAAAACCGGATTTATCAAACAGCTTTTCGGATAAAAATATTAAACTGATTGTAGGTACGTATGGTAAAAGCGCGTATGTTGATCAGTTGGTCAAGGACGGGAAAATTACTAAAAACGACTTACAGGGTAAACGTGAAAAATTCATTATCCAAACCCTTGAAAATCCATTTGAAGGAACAGATAAAGCCTTAGTGATTGCCGGAAGCGATATGCGAGGAACCATTTACGGCATCTATGAGTTATCCCGTCAGATCGGTATTTCACCCTGGTATTTCTGGGCAGATGTTCCGGTAGTAAAATCAGAAAATTTATACATAAAAAGAGGAAAATACACTGCCGGCGAGCCAGCTGTGCGTTACCGTGGTATTTTTCTCAACGATGAAGCTCCGGCACTTTCAGGCTGGTCGAAAGCCACTTTCGGAGGTTTCAATCATCTCTTCTATGAAAAAGTATTTGAATTAATCCTTCGCCTGAAAGGAAACTTCCTGTGGCCTGCCATGTGGGGAAGCGCTTTTTATGATGATGATCCGCAAAACGGAGTATTGGCAGATCAAATGGGCATTGTAATCGGAACTTCGCACCACGAACCGATGGGACGCGCTCACGCCGAATGGAAAAAGTATGGCTCAGGCAAGTGGGATTACAGTAAAAATGAAAAAGTATTGCAGGAATTCTGGAAAACAGGATTTGAGCGAATAAAGAATTACGAAACTGTCGTTACGCTGGGCATGCGGGGCGATGGTGACGAGCCAATGAGCGAAGATGCCAATATCAAACTGCTCGAAAAAATTGTAAAAGATCAACGGAATATTATTAAAAATATTTCGGGTAAAAAAATAACGGAAACTCCCCAGGTTTGGGCTTTGTACAAAGAGGTACAGGACTATTACGACAAAGGCATGCGAGTACCTGATGATGTGACTTTGCTTCTTTGCGACGATAACTGGGGAAATGTGCGCAAACTTCCCGATCTGAATGCCAAACCGCACAAAGGCGGATACGGTATGTACTATCATTTCGATTACGTGGGCGGTCCGCGCAGTTATAAATGGATAAACGTAAGCCAGGTGCAACGTATCTGGGAACAGATGAACCTCACGTACAGTCATGGAGTGGACCGCATCTGGATAGTCAATGTGGGCGATCTCAAACCGATGGAATATCCGATAAGTTTCTTCATGGACATGGCCTGGAATCCCGCGCAGTTCAATTCGCAAAACCTCTTGCAATATACCGAAAAATGGTGTGCCGAACAATTTGGTGAGGAGAACGCCAAAGAAGCCGCTCGCATTATCAATCTGTACACCAAATATAACCGGCGTGTAACTCCCGAACTGCTCAACGACACGATTTACAGCCTTGAAAATTATAATGAATTCGAACGGGTAACCAATGATTATCGTTCGCTGACCCTCGATGCATACCGCTTATATCAGCAAATTCCCCAAAATGCCAGAGATGCTTTCGATCAGCTGGTTTTGTATCCGGTTGATGCCTGTTCCAATTTGTACGAAATGTATTTTGCTGTTGCAAAAAACAAACAGCTGGCTGCACAAAATAATGCAGAAGCAAACCGCTGGGCCGATAAGGTACGGGAATGTTTCGACCGCGACTCGTTACTGACTGTGCACTATAATACCGAAATCTCCGGAGGTAAATGGGCGCACATGATGGATCAGATACACATCGGTTATACCTACTGGCAGCAGCCGGACAAGCGGGTCATGCCCGGGGTAATTCGGATTGAAAATGGCAACTCGAACAAAAAGCAGGAGAAATGCACATTCGACAACCGTTATATATCGCTTGAAGCGGAACATTACAGCCGGAAAAACGAAACAGGTGGAATTCACTGGGAAGTAATACCGGATTTGGGCAAAACGTTGTCGGGCGTAACTACTTTTCCACAAAATGTTTATCCAAAAAATACAGACACCGTATATCTGGAATACGATGTCAATTTTGAAACCACAGGAGAATTTCCAGTACACATATTAGTATCGCCAACACTGAACTTCAATGACAATAAGGGTTTGCGCTATGCTGTTTCTTTTGATGGCGGGGTTGAACAGATTGTAAATATCAATGAAAAATATGATATAAAAAAGATGGAAAAATGGCAGGCAAACAGCATCAATGAAACCATTACCCGTCATAAAATTGATAATGCCGGAAAACATACTTTGCGTTTCCGGGTATTGGAACCCGGCATTGTGCTTCAAAAAATAATGATTGATTTGGGTGGATTGAAGAAAAGTTACCTGGGAGCACCGGAAAGATATTGATACAACAAATAAACAAGTAAATATTAAATCTCATAAAAACATAAACAATGAATTCGAAATCACAAAAAGTATCGTTTGGTGAAAAAGTAGGGTATAGCCTTGGCGATGGTTCAGCGAACCTCATCTTCCAGATGATGATGATGTTTCAGTTATTTTTCTATACCGATGTATTTGGAATAAAAGCAACCGCTGCCGGGATGATTCTGCTGGTTGCACGCCTTTTCGATGCTTTTGTAGATCCGATGGTGGGCATACTTTCCGACCGTACGAACACGCGGTGGGGAAAATATCGTCCCTGGCTACTCTGGACAGCTATTCCCTTTGCCGTTTTCTTTATTCTGGCATTTTCTACTCCCGATTTGGGTGAACGGGCTAAAATCTTGTACGCCGGAGTAACTTATATCCTCCTGATGTCCATTTATTCGTTCAATAATACCCCGTATTCGTCTCTGGGTGGGGTTATGACAAGCGATATCAAGGAACGCACAAGCATTTCGTCCATCCGCTTTGTGACGGCCACCATTGCCACATTCATCGTACAGGGACTTACCTTACCGTTAGTCTCAAAATTCGGTCAGGGCGATGCTCAAAAAGGCTGGTCATCGACAATTTTATTATTTGCGGTAGTAGTAGTAGTGCTGATGCTGATTACGTTTTTAACTACCAAAGAACGGATTTCGCCTCCGGTAAACCAAAAGACCTCCGTAAAACAGGATTTTAAGGACATCATAAGCAACAAACCCTGGAAAGCCATGTTTGCGCTTACGTTATTTCTTTTTATCACACTGGCCATGTGGGGAAGCAGTATGTCGTACTATTTCAATTATGTGGTTGACAAGGATGCCTTGTTTAATTTTCTACGTCACTTCGGTTTGGTGAGTGATGCCGGTCAGACTTACGGCGTTTTGCATGGTTTTCTGAAAGCTTTCGGCTTGATTGCTTCGGACAATTCTCAGGTTTTTGCCGTTGGATTTAGTTTGTTCAATATGATCGGGCAGATAATAACCTTACTCGGAGTAATTTTTCTATCCGGCTGGCTTTCAGGTATTTTCGGGAAACGAAATGTTTTTGTTGTTTGTCTGGCGCTGACAGCTGTTTTCACTTCGCTGTTTTTTGTCGTTCCTTCCGATAATATCATCCTGATTTTTATAATTAATATACTGAAAAGTCTTGCCTACGCGCCGACTATTCCGCTGTTGTGGGCTATGATGGGCGATGTGGCCGATCATTCGGAGTGGGTCAATCACCGTCGGGCTACCGGTTTTGTTTTTGCAGGCATTGTATTTGCGCTGAAAGCTGGTTTGGGCGTTGGTGGAGCTATTTGTGGCGCTATCATTGATGCATTCGGTTTTATTCCCCATACAGTACAAACAGCAAATTCAATAGTCGGGATAAAATTAACATCCAGTCTGATCCCGGCTACCACATTTACCATCGGAGTGATAGCATTGTTGTTCTACCCGATTTCAAAATCTTTTAATGAAAAAATTCAGGCTGAACTGAGCAGTAGAAGAGCAAAAGCAGATCAGAAATAGCAATTAGCAATTATATTATTCCAAAAAATCGTATTTGAAGTTATGAAAAAATCAGTAAATATCCTGACTTTATGTTTGGTCGTTTTTGTAGCATCAGTTTCCTGCTCGGCAAAACTAACGATGAACGAACCCGCTACCCTGAAAGATGCGCTGGCTGATAAATTCTACATTGGCACAGCGATGAACACGGGTCAGATCAACGGAACGGATACGGCTTCACTCCGGGTAATTAAGGAACAATTCAGCGCCGTTGTGGCTGAAAATTGCATGAAAAGTGAGGTTATTCAGCCCGAAGAAGGCAAATTTGACTTCACACTGGCTGATAAATTTGTCGATTTTGCCGAAAAAAACAATCTTTACGCTACCGGTCATGTACTCATATGGCATTCACAAGCTCCAAAATGGTTTTTTACAGATGCCAGTGGCAAAGATGTAAGTCCGGAAGTATTGAAACAACGGATGATTAAACACATTTCCACTCTGGTAGGTCGTTACAAAGGTCGTGTAAAAGGATGGGATGTAGTCAATGAAGCAATCGAAGATGATGGTTCCTGGCGGAAAAACAAATTTTATGAAATTCTGGGTGAAGATTATGTCAAACTGGCTTTTGAGTATGCACATGATGCCGATCCCGATGCCGAATTATATTACAACGATTACTCAATGGCACATCCCGGTCGCCGTGATGCTGTAGTGAAAATGGTAAATAATCTCAAACAGCAGGGCATTAAAGTGGACGGTATCGGGATGCAGGGACATATGACAATGAACTTTCCAACCTGCGATGCCTATGAAAAAAGCATCCTGGCTTTTGCTTCCACCGGTGCTAAAGTGATGATTACCGAGATGGATATGACCGTACTTCCTCCACCCGAAAGTTATCAGGGTGCTGATGTTGGCAAAAATTACCAATTTGATAGTAAAATGAACCCTTACCCTAACGGATTGCCTGATAGTGTGGCTACTGCATTACATAACCGTTACGCAGCGTTTTTTAGATTGTTTCTCAAACACAGCGATAAAATCAGCCGTGTAACCGTTTGGGGCGTAAGCGATGCTCAATCGTGGCGAAATAACTGGCCGATGAGAGGACGCACCGATTATCCGCTCCTTTTCGACCGAAAACTCCGCCCGAAACCGATTGTGGGAACAATAATCAGCCAGGCAAACGCGATGAAGAAATAAATGAAATAACGAACAGTCATTAAGCGATACAATAAAACTAACTACTATGAAACAACCAAGATATTTAGTGCCAAATCTTTACACTGCCGATCCGGCAGTTCATATTTTCAATGGGAAGATATATATTTATCCATCGCATGATGTAGAATCCGGCATACCCGAAAACGACAATGGCGACCATTTCGATATGAGGGATTATCATGTATTTTCCATGGAAAGCATTGATGGTGAAGTGACCGATCACGGAGTGGTGCTCGATGTGAAAAATATACCCTGGGCTGGACGCCAGTTGTGGGATTGTGATGCGGCGTACAAAGACGGGAAATATTATATTTATTTTTCGCTGAAAGATAAAAACGATGTGTTCCATATCGGCATTGCCATAAGCGAAAAACCGGAAGATCCTTTCACAGCGCTGGATAGCCCGATAAAAGGCAGCTACTCCATCGATCCATGCGTTTTCAGAGAAGACGATGGCAGTCACTTCATGTGTTTTGGTGGACTTTGGGGCGGACAACTTCAACGTTACCGCAACAATAAAGCGATAGAATGTGGTCACGAACCGGCTGACAATGAACCGGCTCTGTGTGCTAAAATAGTGAAAATGAGTGATGATATGCTCGATTTTGCTGAAGAACCCCGGGATTTAGTGATATTGGACGAAAACGGAGAACCGCTCCGTGCCGGTGATCATGACAAACGATTTTTCGAAGCATCGTGGATGCATAAATACAACGGGAAATACTATTTCTCGTATTCGACCGGTGATACACATTTCCTCTGCTATGCAGTCAGCGACAGCATTTACGGTCCTTACACGTACCAGGGTGTCATTCTTACACCGGTTGTGGGATGGACTACACATCATAGCATTACAGAATTTGAAGGAAAATGGTATCTTTTTCATCATGATTGTGTACCTTCGGGCGGAAAAACATGGTTACGAAGCCTGAAAGTGGTGGAGTTGGAATACAATGCTGATGGAACGATTATAACCATCGAAGGTTTAGCAAAATAATAAAAGATTAGCAGAGTAAATGAAAGTATTATCATTCAGAAATATTACTGTATTTCTTCTTCTTTTTCTTGCAGGTTCTGCAGTAGCTGAAGTCCGGTTGCCAAAGCTGATTTCAGACGGTATGGTTCTGCAACGCGATGCAAAGGTGAAAGTCTGGGGCTGGTCTGCTCCCGGTGAAAAAGTAACGGTGGAAATTGCCGGTCAGAAACTGACTTGCAAAGCAAACCAAGCAGGCGAATGGGTTGTACAACTTCCTCCTCAGAAAGCCGGTGGACCTTTCACCATGGAGATAAAAGGGGAAAACACCCTCAAAATCAGCAATATCCTTTTTGGGGACGTTTGGCTATGTTCCGGCCAATCAAACATGGAATTACCGATCTATAGGGTCAAACCGCTTTATGAAGAGGAAATCAAAAGTGCCCAAAATACAAATATTCGCTATTTTGCTGTTCCTCAGAAATATAATTTGAAATCAGCAGAAAAGGATTATACTTCAGGAAGTTGGCAGGAAGTAAATCCAAAAAGTATTCTGAATTTTTCCGCAGTTTGTTATTTTTTTGGAAAAGAATTATTTCAAAAATA
>Ga0316603_10000198_pt1 | contig 33010 bp, 29 predicted proteins | sample OWC_soil_day10_n_FD_207649 | JGI IMG/M metagenome (GOLD analysis project Ga0316603, IMG submission 207649) | Wetland soil microbial communities from Old Woman Creek delta, Ohio, United States - OWC_soil_day10_noCT | ecosystem: Environmental > Terrestrial > Soil > Wetlands | place: USA: Ohio... | reverse complement strand
AGCCAGTCAAGTGACTGAGCAGCTAGTCCGGCAGAGAACATAACGCGCGAATCTACACGTAAGTCCGATGCCGTAGCACATGCCGAACCAATAGCGATACCTACATCAATAGTATTCAGGGCGCATGGAGTTTCACTAGGCTTCGAAGCACAAGTGGGAAATCCACAATGACCACAATTTAATCCTTGCAATTTCTCATGTGTACCAATTAAAACGATTGCATCAGCCGAAAGAATATTTTCTGCATCACGAAGAAAGAACATCATTCCATTTTCTCCGTTCAGTCTGATCATCTCATCGGAAAGTAATTTTATATCATTTTCAGTAACAACAGCCGTTTCAATCACATCAACACCCTTTCCTTTAGGAGCCGTACGCGCAGCAGTCATCATCTGTTTAGCCACATTAAGCATATGCTCATGTCTGGCATCACGTTCATTTAATATCATCCTGGTTTCTTTTTATACTTATAATAGAGTACAAATATAAATGATTGGAACCATTTGTCAAAACATAACCGAACGTTATTATTTCCCTGTACAAAAGAATTAATTCCTTTGTACAGAACAATAGATTCTTTTGTACAAAAGAAAACAATCTTTTGTACAAAAAATATTTGTTTTAACGAGTATAATTTTTATCTTTACGGCATAATAATTTAAATAACAACGATATGGCTATAGATTTTAAGGCTACGAAAGTTAACAATAACATGAAGCCGGAAGAAAAACCTCGTTATTACGCAAAAGCTGTAACTAAAGGAACCGTAACACTAAACCGCATTATTGAAGACATGTGCGAAGAAAGCACACTGTCAAAAGCCGATGTAGTTGCTGTTGTTGCCGGACTTAGCAAGCATTTATTAAAGAATCTGCAGGATGGTTATACTGTGAAAATAGATTCGTTAGGAACATTTTCCACTTCAGTAAAGAGTCCTACAGTAGACATTCCAGAAGATGTTCACTCAAAAGATGTTTCATTCAGCAAGATTAATTATCTTCCGGAAGTACGAATGCTGGAAAGCTTCCGTGCCGTATCGTTCCAAAAAGTAGAAACAAAGGAAGAAGCAAAAGTTTCAAAGCCTAGAGGACGCAAGCCTATTCGCAGAAAATAACTAAAGAATGCTCAAAATAGAAGATGCCTGTATTGCGTATGGAGAGCAAGAACTCTTTACGGGACTTTGCGTACATATAAAAAGAGGTGAGATGGTCTGCATTTCCGGTGAGTCCGGAAGTGGAAAGACTTCACTTCTTAATGCAGTTATGGGCTTTGTTTCCTTAACAAGCGGAAGCATAACAATAGATGATCTTTTACTTTGCGAAGAGAATATTGACCAGATTAGAAGAAAAATAGCTTGGATACCTCAGGAACTAGCCCTGCCGTGCGAATGGGTGAGCGAAATGGTAAAGCTTCCTTTTGAGCTAAAGGCAAATAAAGGAATTCATTTTTCAAAGAAAAAGCTTTTCGAGGTATTTAAAGAATTGAATCTGGAAGAAGAACTCTTTACAAAGCGTGTCAGCGAGATTTCAGGTGGACAGAGACAGAGAATTATGATAGCTGTTGCTGCTCTTTTAGAGAAACCTTTACTGATTATTGACGAACCAACTTCGGCTCTTGATGCTGGATCTGTAGAAAGAGTACTAAACTTTTTCAACATACTATCTCAAAAAGGGATGACTATACTCGCTGTTTCTCACGACCGTGCATTTAAACTAGGCTGCGATAATGTAATATACTTATAGCCACATGGGAACAATAGATATTAGTTATGAAAACTTACTAATTGGTTTGCTAATGATGGGCATTCCAATGTTTTACCTGTGGAAATTCAAGACAGGATTGGTGAAGTCTACATTAATTGCAGTACTAAGAATGTTAGTCCAACTCTTCCTTATAGGTGTATATTTAAAGTATCTTTTTTTCTTAAATCATCCGCTGATAAATTTCCTTTGGGTATTCATAATGATTATCGTTGCATCCGAAACAGCATTAGTCAGAACCCGACTACAACGAAAGATTCTTTTGATACCAATTTCCATTGGTTTTTTTATTTCTGTAGTTCTGATAGGTACCTATTTTTTAGGTTTAGTTCTCCAACTAAATAATATTTTTAATGCACAATATTTCATTCCAATATTTGGTATATTAATGGGTAATATGCTGTCTGTTAATGTGATAGGATTGAATACATTTTATAGCGGACTTCAGCGGGAACAGCAAGAATATTACTACTTATTGGGAAACGGAGCAACCCGTCAAGAAGCTCAGGCACCATTTATCAGACAAGCTTTAATAAAAGCATTTAGTCCTTGCATTGCAAATATGGCAGTAATGGGACTCGTTGCTCTTCCTGGAACAATGATAGGACAGATACTTGGAGGAAGTAGTCCTAATGTAGCAATAAAATACCAGATGATGATTGTTGTTATCACTTTTACAGCATCAATGCTCTCTATCATGATCACTATCTCAATTGCATCCAGGCGATCCTTTGATAAGTTTGGCAGATTAATTCGCGTCTTTAAGGAAGGTAAGAAAAATGGACGTTGATATTTTAAAGCTGGTTAGTCAAGTATCTACTCCCGGATTCTTTGTAATAGCAGATGTAATTCAATCATCCACAGAAAGTCCGAATGGAATTGAAAGTTTTATATTGCAAAAGATTGACAATATAAGAAATGGAGCTAACGGAAGGAAATTTGCTTTTAAAGAAAATGGCTGGCAGATAAATTTTACATTCTTTCTCACAGATAAAGTTGTAGACAAGCGCTATGGGCTAATGAATAAAATGATAAAAGAGAGAAAAAAGGTTCATTAAGTTTTTGCGAATTAGAAAGAAAGTATTACTTTTGTTGTATCAAATAATAGACATGGCGGTTTAGTGTAGTGGCCTAGCACGCAACTCTCTCACGGTTGAGACTCGGGTTCGATTCCCGGATCCGCTACGAAGTAAGGTGTAATAAATTGAAGTTCAATTTGTTGCACCTTTTATTTTTTTATTACGAGTCAAACCTCGAATTCATTTTTTCACAATTTTAAGTGCTTCTGATAAACATAAATGCTTAAATAAATAGCTAAAACTTCGACTAAAAAGAAAAACTCACACACGAATCATCATTATTCAAAACGGCCAAGCTGATTTAATTTACTGCGGAATAGAATTTTTTTGTAAGCACATAAACATATATTTCCCGAGAAACTCATTGAGAAAAACAATCAAATCTAAAAAATAAGAAAATTACCCAATCAATATTTTTTAGATTGATTTATTTCAGTCAGGAAAATGAATTAAGGATACCTTTTCTGAGTTTGCTATATTTAATTCGCCAATTGGACTCAATTAATAATTCATTCTGATAGTGGCTCACAAAATGTTAGGTAACTATGGTTATTATGTTAAATTACTTTAGGATTATTCATCAAAGTATGAACTGTAAAGAGAATTGCTAGGATAACGATCTAGCAAAGAGTTCCTTTAAAATATTAAGGGCTGAACTTATCTATAAGAATAAGTTATTGTCTAACGAAAAAATGAAAACGCAATTATTAGAATTCTTTTAAATATGCTAAAGTAGAAAAAGAGACATTATGCTCTAAAGAATCTTACCATTGAAAAATATTGGAATGAATATATGCAGAAAATTAATAAATTGTCGAATATTACTTAACCTTGAGTCTAATTTTAGTTTGCAACTCCAGTCTAATCAAAGTTGGCTACCTCAAAAGTATAAAATAAGCAAATTCATTTATTTCGAAAAGAAATAAAATGAATTTTGCTTTTACATTCCTTGAGTAAACAAATTTTTCAATAGATTTTATTTCGATAGAATTGACAATAGCAATAGGTCAGTAAAATTCAAGGAAATTAAATTTTCATTTCTTATCCTTGAGATTCTCACATCTACGGAAGAGAAAAGATAGAGAAAACCCACAAAAGTGATATTCTTACCTTATTAATGTCAAAATTTCCCAGATGAGGAGTAATTCCTAAAACTAAAAATTATATATAACTCACTAAATTTCAACAAGTTTAATATATTTTACCCCGTTTCTAATGCAATTTCCTTGCGATATTTATTTCTTTATTGGTATTTGGTCGGAATTTTTAATTCTCGACATTCTAGAGAAACCAGATTTGGCAAAGCAAATTTATTCTTCAGTGCAACGGAGTATAAATGTGGTTGCACCAATTGTAATAATCGCACCATCTTTCAAAACCACCCGATCTTTATCTCCTAAAATTTCATTCATATGAAAAGTACCAGTCACACTTGGGAAATCTCTCAGAGTATAAATCAATTCACCTTTTTTGTTTTGTTTGACATTTATTACACAATGCTGACGATCCATGCTCATGTCGCCGGTTTCGATAGGAGTATTGATTTTCGTTCCAACGCATCTACGTCCAATAACATTATCTCCAAGAGAAAGTGGGAGTATTTGTTTAAAGCCGAAAACATTTTCAATAACAACAATACTTCCAAAAGTGCTTTTATCACTTTCCTGATCTAAAGTTTCCTCGTTTCTGTTCTTTGATTTAAGCTTAGTTTTACCAATACGGATACTAAACTGTTTTCCGCAATGTTCACAAACAAATACCAAAGATTGTCCTTCGGTGTACTTTGTTTCGTCAAATGTAAGATAATTCTCACACTTTGGACACAATATTCTTTTCATATAATGGGGAATCTTTTACTTATCAGTCAGCAACCAAGCATCCTTAAAGTTTTTATTTTTCTTTAGTTGAAGTAGTTTGTTGTTAGCTTCATCATTATTAGATAATGACATAATGCTTACTCTAATCCATTTATTACCTTCAATAATACTCGCTTTAGAATAACCTTTTGATATTAATCTATCTACAATCTCTTGAGCATCAGCACGATTATTTACGCTTGCAATAATTATGTGGCAAGAATTCTTATTTACTGATTCGGATAAAGGTTTAGCAGTATTACTTTTATTCTCTATGTTACTTTTAGGAATAACAACTTCTTTTATTGCTTTTGGCTTTATTTCTTCCTGTACTTTCTGATCGTTCACTTGCTTTTTCGCTGGAACACTTTCTATCAGACTGTTATCAAATGGCTCTAACAACTCAGATGGAATCAATTGAGCATAATTACCTTTTTCTACATAAGTATTCTCAACCGGAGTAGACATTAAAAAGAAAATTATTATTGCAGCAGCAACTGCAACTGCTGTGCGAATAAATGAACGATTAACTCTAATCTCATAAACTTTTTGATTAGAAGTTTCAGGCACCGCCATTTCATCTGTTGTTTTTGCAATCTCATCTATCTTATCTATTCCGAAAGAACTTAAACCATACAAATAAGGTGTAAGCAATCCATCTTCATAAGGTTGAAATTGAAGTTTACTATGAATTGTAAAAAACATATCTCCAATTCCGTGCATTTCTACTTTTCCTTCCACATGTAAAGTATTAATAAGCTCATCAACAGCTTTATTAATAAGTTTAGAAGCATCAGAGAAATCAGTACAATATGATGTCATATACGATTGAACCAATAATCCATCATTCATTTTAAGCTGAGGATTAAAACCTATAGAACGAGTAGGAGGAAGGAATATACCTTCTTCTTCCATCCATCTTGCTGGAGTATAGTGAGATACGAATCCGCCAAACGACGGGATAATAACACAATCGTTCTCTAATAGTAACGTTTCTATATGTTTTAGTAATTCAATCATAATGCAAATGTACGTTTTTTTATTGATTTTGCCTATAAAATGGGGATTTTATTATTAACAAAAACACAATAAAGAAAGTGTAATGGCGTTTTTAATCTATACTAATAAAAAATATTTAGTACTTTTGTTTAAAACATTTATATAGATTAATTTGCCAAATGAAAAATAAGGGACTTGTCTTATTGGGTGCTATACTCTCAATGTATTCTTGTAGTACACCACAAAAAATATCATATTTTCAAGATTTGCAGCAAATTGAAAGTAAAGACTATTCTGTAGATATGAATAGTAGCAGTTATGAAGTTAAAATACTTTCATCTGATCTTCTTTCTATTATAGTAACAGGAAAAGATCCTGTTGCTGTTGCAATGTTTAATCTACCCGTTACATCTACTGTAAATCCTGGCGAAACAGAACTATCAACGACTCCTGTATTACAATCATATTTAGTTGATGTAAATGGAAATATAGATTTTCCTACATTAGGCAGAATAAAAGTAGCAGGTTTATCTCGCCGAGAAATTAGTGATTTATTAAAAGATAAAATATCAAAATTTGCTAAAGATCCCATCGTGAATGTACAGTTACTCAACTTTAAAGTATCTGTTCTTGGCGAAGTTAATAATCCTGGAACTAAAGGTACGTCAAATGAGCGAATGACTATTATGGATGCAATCAGTCTAAGTGGTGACTTAAGTATTTATGGAAATAGAGAAAATGTGCTTCTCGTCCGTGAGAATAATGGCAAAAAAGAGTTTCATAGATTTGACCTTACTTCAACAGATATATTCAAATCGCCCTATTTTTATCTGAAGCAGAATGATGTAATTTATGTACAACCTAATCAAGCAAAACAGAACAGTTCAAGAATGGATTCAGCTAAACAATTTAATCTTTCAGTAGCTTCTACTGTTACAGCAGCCATTTCTGTAATAGCATCTTTATGTATTGCTTTATTTTTGAAATAGAAAAACAACTATGAAATACAATAATAATCCTATACAACTAGATGAAAATATTGATATTGCTAAACTATTTTCCAGGTTTTGTGCATATTGGAAATATGTTCTCTCAATTGGATTCATTTGCATAATAATTGCTATATTTTTTATACTTGTAACACCTGCTCAATACAAAATAAAATCCAGTTTACAGCTTATTTCTGAAAATACAGGGATGACTTCTGAACTAAAAATGCTAAAGGCAACAGCTCTTGGCTCTATGTTTAGCACTTCTGGAGCTGGTGTAAATACTAATGATGAAGTACTTCTTATTCAGTCCAAGGCAATCACAGGAGAAATGATTTCCAAACTTGGTTTACAGGTTGATATCAAACAGAAAGAAGGGTTTAAAATGGTTTCTACCTACAAGAAATCACCTATAGAACTAGAATTCCCTGCTAATTTTCTTGATACATTATCAAAACCGATTTCTATTAAAATCTCAATAAGTAATCAAAAAGCAGATATCAAGATGGAATCTGCTTTATTTGAGAAAAGGAACATTAATAATGTTTCTTTGCCATATATTATACAATCTGAAATAGGAAAAATTAGAGTATCCAAAACTAACAACTTTCAATTAGTAGATAATAAAGATATTGAAATTAGCGTATATCCATTAAACTATATTTATGAATTGTATTTAGAAAAACTTGTAGCAGCTCCAGCTGACGCAGGATCTGATATAATAGAATTAAGTTTGAAAGATGAAAATAAGGAAAGAGGTACTGACATACTAAATACTACGATGGAGATATATAATGATTACTCAAGATCAGTAAAAGTTATAAAATCAGCAGTAAATGCTTCATTTGTTAAAGAAAAGTTGGCCTTAGTTACATCGGAGCTTGACAGTATTGAAAAGAAAATAGAAATATATAAAAAACAAAATAAAATCCCAGACCTAGAGGCTTATGGTAGTGTTGTATATATGGGGTCTGAGGAATCGGATAAAAAAATTCTGGATTTGCAAACTCAATTAAAGTCTATGAACTATGTACTTAGTTATATAAAGAATCCTAATAATCAATATGCAATTGTTCCAAATATAAGTTATGGAGATGAAGCTCTGACTTCTGCTTATAATAAATTAATGTTCGAACGATTTAGATTATTAAAAAGCACCGAACCTTCTAATCCAGCAATAGTTCTAATTAATGATCAATTGAAAGAGCAACGAAAAGTCCTTATTGAAACAATAAATTCAGCAATAAAAGGTCTTGAAATTACAAATTCTGAATTGAATAAAAAGAATTTGTCGCTTAATTCGAAACTAAAAGAATTACCGGCGCAAGAAAAAGAATTTATTGAGATGAAAAGAGCGCAGAAGGTAAAAGAAACACTTTATCTTTTCCTTCTCCAAAAGCTTGAAGAAAAAGAGATTTCAAATGCTCCAGATGAAATAGCATCACGCATTGTTGATCATGCATATTGTTCTTTTAAGCCTGTTTTCCCTAAAAAAATTATAGTATTTGCAGTCGCCATTTTGGCATCAATTATACTTTCTATAATTATCATCTCAATTCGGCTATTTCTTATAAAAAAAGCTGCTTCAAAGGAGGACTTTGATGATAATTTGTCATATCCAATCTGGGGAATATTCGCTGATTATAATTCATTTAGGATACTAAGAAACTTTGTATATTCTAAAGATAAACATAGCAAAGTTTTTATTGTTACTTCAAATATAGATGGTGAAGGAAAAACCTATTTTGCTTCAACTTTAGCTAAAAGTCTATCTATGACAGATAAAAAAGTTGCGCTCGTAAATATGGATTTTACAAAGCAGTCTGATTCCTCTAAAAATACAAAAAATGAATTTACTCTTAATAAATATATTAGTGGCAATATAGATTTAGATAGAATATTAATGAATGAAACACCAAATTTAACTATCATTCATTCAGAACAGGCTCAGGAAAATTCTGAAAATCTAGTTTACAGTTCTAAAATGGAAGACTTAGTGAACTATTTGAAGGGTAATTACGATTATGTAATCATCGATAGTGCTTCATTGTCTATTTCATCGTCAGCATATGATATTGCCCATCTAGTAGATTATACTTTCTTTATTATACGTGAAGAATTTACTCCAAAAAGCAAATTGAAAAATATAAATAGTTTAATAAAATCAGGCCTATTACCTAATGTATGCATTGTTCAGAATTCTAATATCTTTAAATAAATGGTCTCAGTTAAGATTTCCAAAAACAATCTGTTTTTTGTCTTTCTTATATTTGGATATATATTCGGAGTCATGCTTTATGACTTTATTGAATTCAAATATACAGATGAACTTATGGCTGCATTTTTAGTTCTATTTACAGGCTTGATTCTTTGGGAAAGACGGAGTTGGGACCAAGCAAAGCCATTATATATACTAGGAGGCATTTTTCTTTTTTATATTATTTATTCATTTATGATAAAATCAAATGTTCCTAAAGCTATATTAATGGATGCTGTTATTCAGATAAAACCATTTTTAGGTTTTTACTGCACTTATTTATTAATGCCTGTTTTATCAAAAAAAAATAAGCTATTTATTACTATTATGTGTCTCTCATTCGCTTTTATTTTATTAATTATAGCTTTATTAGGACATATAGATACTATTTTTGGACATCCTTCGCGCTATGCCACAGCTGCTGTTGCAACTGCCTTTCTATATCTGTACTGTTGTTCATACACATGGAAAGATCTTATGACTTTCCTTTTAATATTGTCGGTTGGAATTCTCTCAACTCGTTCAAAGTTCTATGGTTTTTTTATGTTTGCGTTAATGTTTTCTATTATGCTAAAATCAGGATATAGATTTAAAATGAATTTCCATTCTGTACTCTTAGCTATTTTTCTTCTTTTTATTGTATTGATTGTAGCATGGGATAAAATAGATTTATATTTTATTGTTGGGACAATGAATAGCACTGGGGAAAAATGGGCTCGCCCCGCTTTATATGGAGTTTCATTTTTAATATTGGTTGATTATTTTCCATTTGGAAGCGGATTAGGTAGTTTTGCAACATATACTTCCGCTCAATATTATTCAAAAACTTATGCGGAATATCACATTGATAAACTTTGGGGTTTATCAAAAGACTATCCAGATTTTATTGCTGATACATACTATCCCTCACTAGCACAATTTGGAATAATTGGACTTCTTATTTTTATTTTTTTTTGGATAAAAATTCTGAAAGTAATGTTAGTATATAAGAAAAAACACGGAATGGATAAGCTCTTTTTAATTGTTATTCTAATTATAGTTTTTTTTGCAATAGAATGTATTGCTGACTCAACTTTTACCCATAATCGAGGTTTTTTTATTTTAGTAATATTAGGCATCACATTATCTGAAATGCATTCTTTGTTGAAAGAATAATTAGTCATTATATGAAAAACTCTAGAAATAAAAAATTTATAACCGACATATTAATCTATGGGATTGGTAACTTAGGATCAAAAATGATAACTTTTTTATTAGTCCCTCTATATACTTATTTTATAAAACCTGGAGAATATGGCTATTATGATTTATCATTAAATATAATTTTTCTTATGATTCCATTTGTAACTCTACAATTACGTGAAGGAGTTTTTCGTTTTTTACTTGATAGTGACTCTGAAAAGATGAGAATCAATATTGTTACTTTCACATATAAGCTATTAATCCAAACCACTCTTGCCATTTTATTAATTGCATTTATTACTTCGTGTTTTCTAACTATACCATATATTGGATGGATTGTTTTTGCCTTAATATTTATGTCATTCTATGAAGTGCAAATACAAATCGTAAGAGGAATTGGGAATAATAAATACTATGTAATTGCGGGAATTATAACTGCTTCTTTAACGGGTGTTTTTAGTGTGTTGTGTGTTGTGTTTTTTAATATGGGTATTGCAGGTATATTTTGCGCGAGTATTTTAGCTAGAATCTTTTCGATATGGATTTTAGAGTCAAGACTACATCTTATAAAAAAATATTTTTATTACAATTTTAAAGATAAAGCTGTTAATTTTTCACTAATTAATTATTCATTACCGTTATTACCAAACGTTATTTGTTGGTGGTTAATAAGTAGTTCAAACCGTTTTTTTATTAGTAATTACTTAGGTTTTGAAGAAAATGGGATCTATGCAGTAGCTACTAAGTTTTCATCAATACTAGAAACTTTCACAATTATTATATATCAAGCATGGCAAGAAACAGCAATTAAGCAATTTAAATCATCTGATAAAAATAGTTATTTCTCAAAGGTCTTAAATACCTATATCTTAGTCTTAGCAATTATGGCTATAACCTTTGTTTTTATACTAAAAATGAATTATTCATGGCTAGTATCTTCTAAATACTTACAAAGTCTTGATTATTTATATCCTTTATCTATCTCTGTTATTTTTTACGCACTTGCAGCTTTTTTAGATATGGGTTACCAATGTTCTAAACAAACAATAAAAACACTTCCTGCAATAATTATTACTGCAATTTTAAATCTACTCTTGAATTATCTATTTATTCAAAAGTATAATATTTATGGCGTTATTTTATCTTCAATCATTTCATACATGTTTCTATTCATATATCGTTTATTTGATACTCGTAAATATTTTGTAATAAAAATATCATTAAAAGTTATATTCCCAATTTTTCTATTATTATCAGGATATTTTGTTTATTATAAAATAGAATCTATACTAATCTATTTTTTATATTTATCTGCAATTTTATTTCTTAGTTATTTATATATAGAAGATTCTATAAAAGATAAAATTAAAAATCAATGCAAAATTATCTTACATAGAAAATGATATTATGACAAAAATCATTTTAGTTTTTAGAACTAGACCTGAAACAATTGAAGCAGGAACGGTGGTATTAGTAGGTACAAATTCTTCTAAAATTATTAAAGAGGCTTCTAATCTAATTGAAAACTTGGATATATACTTAAAAATGAGTAGGTCTATAAATCTTTATGGAGATGGCTTTGTCTCAAAATACATTGTTGATATTCTTAAAATGAATGAATTATGAAGATCTTAATATACATTCGAGACGCAGAAAAGAATAATGCAATTACATATTATGTAAATATTATTTCTTCTGAATTATCTCATAATTCAAACTATCAAATTGAATTCATAAATTATATTCGAGATATTAATCCTAATGATATTGTTTTTGTAATATCTCTTCAGAGCTATTTCAGATTAATATTGAAGCATCCCAATCAAAAAATTATTTTTTGGTTTCAAGGTATTACTCCCGAAGAAGTAGCAACGTCATATTCTGGACTTTATTCAAAATTAAAAGTTCCTGTTTTTTCCATTCTTGAAAAGATTGTGCTAAAAAAAAGCATATTCAATTTCTTTGTTTCAAATTCAATGTTAAATCATTATCAAATAAAATATGGATACAATAAAAACAATTACATGATAATGCCATGTTTTAATAAAGCAATAACTCCAAATAGTTTCTATTACAACCATAAATATGAAAGTGCTTCATTTGTCTACGCCGGAGCTGTTATCAAATGGCAATGTCTCGATGAAACAGTTCATCTTTTTTCATTGTTAAAGGACAAACTAAAAAATGCTACATTAACAATTTTATCAAATGATCAGCAAGAAATAAGACCTATTTTAAAAAAATACAATATAAATGCTATTATTAAGTATGTACCGTTAGAAGAGTTGGAAGAAGAGCTGGCTAAATACAAATATGGTTTTATTTTGAGGAAAGATTTAAAAATGAATCATGTTGCTACACCTACAAAATTGAACTCTTATTTAGCAAATGGTGTTATTCCTATATATTCAGATGTTATTGATGATTATAATAGTCTATTTATAAATAGATCTTTTTACATTAAAGTCAATATAGATAACTTAACTAAAGCCATAGATGATATTTGCACTTTTGAAAAGAAAAAAATTATAGTTGAAGATATTTATGATGAATATTCTGATATCTTTAATAAATATTATAATGAAACAGAATATCGAATGAAAATAAGAAATGCAATTAATCATTTTTTTCCATTATGAAAATTTTATTTTTACCTAATTGGCATATAAATTATTTAAATAAGGATGATTCCACTATTCAAGATCCAGACAAATATGTGAGTGGTGAAAAATATTGGTTTTTTAAATATTTTCCTAATGATACAACTGTGGATATTATTGATATCAAATCTAATAATCCATTGCATAAAATAGAAATTAAAACTAAATTCTATATTTGGCAAGCATTTCTTGCATTTTTTAAATCGCGTAAATATGATGTTATTATTTCACATGGCGCTCAAAGTGCTATTGTTTTATCATTTTTGCGTACAATAACATTTATGCAAACCCCAAAACATATTATTTTTGATATAGGAGGAATGAATGGGGCTAAAGCTAAAGGATTTTCGACTAAATTAATATCTTTTGCAATGAAAAGTTCACCTTATATTATATGTCATTCCAAAATAATTTTATCAAATTTGAGAAATATATATCCCAACTTATTGCCTAAAGCATTATTTATTCCATTTGGAGTTGATGTTGATTACTTTAAACCTCATATTATAGAAAGAAAAAGTAATTACGTATTCTCTTTTGGATATTCGAAAAGAGATTATGAAACACTCATTAATGCATGGAAACAAATAGACACAACATGTCAATTAAGAATTGCTGGCATTAATTCTATACAAGCAACTGAGAAAATTCCAAATATTGATTTAATTGGAAAAATTTCAATCTCACAACTAAAAGAAGAAATACAAGACTCTCTTTTTGTAGTAATTCCTTTACCAAAATATAATTACTCCTACGGGCAAATGAGTTTTTTGCAATCTATGAGTTTGGGCAAAACTGTTATCGTAAGCTCTGTTCCTAGCTCAATTGATTACATTAAAGATAATGAAGGTGCATTTTTAGTTGAACCTTATAATGTTGAAGATCTTAAAAATAAAATTGAAATGCTTCTATCTAATCCTAAATTAGTAGAAAAGAGTGATTTAAAAGCTAGAAAATTCATTTTAGATCATTTCAATCAACTCAACATGGGAATTCAAATTAGAGATTTTGTTACAACTATTGTAAATAATTCATGATTCAAAGATAATTATGTCTAGAATATTAATAGTTAATAAATTCTACTACAAACGAGGAGGTGATTGTATTTATGCAATAAACCTAGCCCATTTGTTAGAACAACAAAATCATGAAGTTGCAATATTTGCTATGAATTTTCCAGAAAATATTAAGTCAGGGTGGGAATATTATTATCCATATCAAGTAAATTTTTCTGATAGACAATTTAAAGGTAAAATACTTGCAATCTCTCGTTTATTGGGATTTGCAGGCATTAAAAGCTCTTTTTTAAAACTACTTGAAAGCTTTAAACCAGATATAGTACACCTTAATAATATTCATTCTTATCTTTCTCCTGTCGTTGCTAAATTATCACATGATAGAGGAATTAAAGTTGTCTGGACTCTACATGATTATAAGCTTATATGTCCTACTTATTCATGTTTGCGCAATGGAAAAGTCTGCGAACTTTGTTTCTTTAATCCATTGCCAGTTTTTTCTAAAAAATGTATGAAAAAAAGTTACATTGCTAGCTTCATTGCATACATTGAAGCAATACGTTGGAATAAAAATAATATTGAACCTTATGTTGATACTTTCATATGTCCTAGTAATTTTATTGCAGATAAAATGAAACAAGCAGGTTACAATAAAGATAAGATTTGTGTTTTATGTAATTTCATTGATTTTAAAAAGTATAGTAATATATATAAAGTAAAGCCTAAAACTCGTGAACAAGCATATTGTTACATAGGTAGATTATCAGAAGAAAAAGGAATAAATCAATTATTGAGCGTTGCAAGATCTCTTCCATATAAACTTTATGTTGCAGGAAAAGGTCCTCTTAAAGATTCTTTAGAAAAGGACTATTCATGTAATAATATTATATTTTTAGGAGAATTAACTACTGATGAAATTTATAATCTTTTAAGTACCGTTAAATACTCTGTCATACCATCTATCTGGTATGAAAATAATCCTCTCAGCGTAATTGAATCCTTATGTATGGGAACTCCTGTTCTTGGAGCTAACATTGGTGGAATTCCTGAGTTAATTAATGATGAAAATGGACTATTATTTACTCCAAATGATCTAAATGATTTACGAGAAAAAATATTGCATCTCTTTAATAAAGGTGTATTTTACAATGATAAGATTCAAACTACTTCATTAAACAAATTTTCATCAGAGAATTATTATAATAAATTAATGCAAACTTACAATGACAAATAATAAAATCCCTTCTCCCACAGATATTTGCATTATTACAACTTATCGTTGCCCCATGCAATGTAAAATGTGTAATATATGGAGTAATCCATCTGAAAAAAGTAAAGAAATCACTCCTGAAGAAATTAATATGCTCCCAAAAGTTAAGTTTATTAATATTACGGGAGGAGAACCATTTATAAGGGAAGACTTGGAAGATGTAGTAGAAGTTGCATTTCGTAAATCGCCCAGAGTTGTCATTTCAACTTCCGGATGGTTCGAAGACAGAGTTATTAAACTAGCTAAGCGTTTTCCTAAAATAGGAATTAGAATTAGTATTGAGGGACTATCGTGTAAGAACGATGAATTACGTGGTCGTATTGGAAGTTTTGATAAAGGACTAAGAACTTTGCTTATACTTAAAGAGATGGGAATTAAAGATATTGGATTTGGATGTACTGTATCTAACAATAATTCAGAAGATATGCTTTCTCTATATCGGCTATCAAAATCGTTGGGTATGGAATTTGCAACTGCTGCATTTCATAATTCGTATTACTTTCACAAAAATGATAATGTAATTACCAATAAAAACGAAGTATGCAACAATTTTGAAAGACTAATCGAAATGCAATTAAATGAGAATCATCCAAAATCATGGTTTAGAGCATTTTTTAACATGGGATTGATAAATTACATAGAAGGTAACCGAAGAATGCTCCCATGTGAATCAGGAATAGTAAACTTCTTTATTGACCCATACGGCGAAATTTATCCATGTAATGGATTAGAAGAAAAATACTGGAAACAAAGTATGGGAAATATACGAAAAGTAAGCTCTTTTGATGAAATATGGCAAAGTGCCCAGGCTCAGGAAATTCGTCGCAAGGTTATTGAATGCCCTAAAAACTGTTGGATGGTAGGAACAGCTTCCCCTGTTATGAAAAAATATATTAAGCATCCACTCCAATGGGTAATTAAAAACAAATGCCGGAATATTTTTGGAAAACAAGTATATCTCGATAAAAAATGGTATAATGTTGGTCAATCACCATTACAAGGAGACTTAAATGAAACTAGATTGGAATGAAAATAGTAGTTATTGGAACACGTGGTATACCAGATATTCAGGGCGGAGTAGAAACACATTGTCAGGAACTATATCCACGAATAATAAGATTAGGTTGTGATGTTACTGTTGTAAGACGTTCATCATACATAACACCATCAAATCGTATTTCAGATTTTGAAGGAGTTAAGTTACATGATATTTATGCTCCAAGGAAAAAAAGCATAGAAGCTATAGTACATACATTTTTATCCGTCTGCTATGCAAAAAAAATGCATGCTGACATTCTTCACATTCATGCAGTTGGACCGTCTTTATTAGTTCCATTTGCTAAATTGCTTGGATTAAACGTTGTTATGACTCATCATGGCCCTGATTACGAACGAAAAAAATGGGGGAAATTAGCTAAAGTAGTTATAAATTATGGTGAAAGAGTCGGTATTAAATATGCCAATCAAGTTATTGTTATATCTGATGTAATCAATAATATTATTAAAGCTAAATATAAATACAACAAAGCAAATCTAATATATAATGGAGTTAACATTCCTGTTAAATCTAAGGAAACAGACTATTTGGAAAGACTTGGCCTTGAATCTGGTAAATACATATTTACTTTAGGACGGTTTGTTGAAGAAAAAGGTTTTGATGGACTAATTAAAGCTTTTCTCAACACTAAATTAGTAGATTATAAATTAGTAATTGCAGGAGCTGCGGATCATGAAGACGAATATTCATCAAAGCTTAAAAATCTTGCATATAAAAACAATATTATTCTTACTGGATTTATAAAAGGAGAAAAACTAAATCAGCTATTAACTAATGCTCGATTATTTGTCCTTCCATCTTTTCATGAAGGGCTTCCAATTTCATTACTTGAGGCTATGAGTTATAATTTAGATGTCTTAGTCAGTGATATTCCTGCAAATCTAGAAGTAAAACTAGATAGAAGCAATTACTTTAATTGCGGTAATTGGGAAGATTTAAGAAGTAAATTATTACAAAAACTTAATAATCAAGCTATATCAATACAATACAATATGGAAAAATATAATTGGAATCATATTGCAAAGCAAGTGTATTCTATATATCAATCAACAATAAAAAAATAGACCGATTATTTTTTTAAAATTATATCTATATATTCATTTATCTCCTTTCAAAATCCATCAAAATAGTTTAAATTTGCTTCTCAAACAGATCAATATCTATGAAGCAGCAAACTAGATTTTCACATCTATTGAAATCACTAATAGTATTGGGAGATTATTTAGTTCTCAATGCAACCTTTTTGTTAGTGTTTCTTCTTTTTAAATCTTATTTAAGAGAAGATGTAATTTCTGAATTTCATTCATTGCTTGTTGCTTTGAATATTTGTTATATTCCTGGTTTGTTGATATTTAAAGTAGACATTCATTCTAGAGTTATATATGCTGATAAGATTGTACAAAATATATTTTATGTAATATTACTTCATTTTGTACTATTTACTACTGTTTTAACTATCTTCAAAATTCAAGAAGTTTCCAGGCTTTTTACTATTTCGCTGTATTCTTTATTATTTATCTCTCTTGCAGCCTGGAGATTAAGCTTACGATTTGGTCTCAAGCTTTATCGAAAAAAAGGATTCAATTTTAAACTGGTTGTTATAATTGGAGCTGGACAAAATGGAAATGCTTTATATCAGGAAATGATTGATGATCCAGGTTATGGTTTCCGAATCTTAGGATTTTTTGAAGATAATCCCGTAAATATTCCATCTGAATCTAAATTACTAGGAAATACTGATGATATTGAAGCCTTTATTAGAGATAATGAAGTAGATGAAGTTTATTGTACTCTTCCAGAATCGGCTGAAAAAATAATTGTTCGAGCACTAAATTTTTGTGAGAATAATATGATCCGTTTTCACATCGTTCCTGAATTCAGGAGATATGTAAAAAAGCAAATGGAATTAAATGTATTAGGGAATATGCCGGTTTTATCACTGAGAAATGAACCGCTGCAGAACCCTTTGAACAGATTTTCAAAACGGACTTTTGATGTAATATTCTCATTTCTATTTATTTCCACGATGTTCCCAATAATTTATATAATTGTAGCAACAGGTATAAAAATTTCCTCTCCAGGCCCAGTTTTCTTTAAACAACGCCGCACTGGAAAACGAGGACATGAGTTTTATTGTTACAAATTTCGTACAATGAGAATTAATGAGGATGCGGATCTAAAACAAGCCATAGAAAATGATCCAAGAGCGACACACTTCGGAGAATTTTTACGTAAAAGTAGTATTGATGAACTTCCTCAGTTGTTTAATGTCTTAAAAGGAGAAATGTCAATAGTTGGTCCTCGTCCACACATGCTGAAGCATACAAAACAATACAATGAATTAATAGACAAATATATGTTACGTCATTTAGTTAAGCCTGGAATTACCGGATGGGCTCAAGTAAATGGCTTTAGAGGTGAAACCAAAGAACTTTCACAAATGGAGGAACGTGTAATAAGAGATGTTTGGTATCTTGAAAACTGGTCTTTTTTCCTCGATATAAAGATTATTTATATAACCATTATTAATATATTTCGTGGTGAAAAAAACGCTTATTAAATTAATCTCCAAAGGCTTTCTATTATTCTGCTTTTTACCAGGAACAGTTATTGGTCAATCAAAATATAAATCATTTGCTGAATTTGGAACAACCATTCATTCTGGCGATAATACACCATTATGGCAAGTAAGCAATCAGCACGGACTATCATCTATTGATAATAACGCATATACACGTGGTGGAACATTTTATTCTGATTCTTGTTCAAACCTGATGTTTAAGACAGGATTGGATATTGCAGTGGCTAAAGGATTCACATCCACTTTTGTTGTTCAACAAGCTTATGTGGATATAAATTATAGATTCATTGGATTATCCATTGGAAGTAAGGAACTTAATTCTGAATTATTAAATAAGCAGTTGAGTAGTGGAGGATTAACCTGGAGCGGAAATGCCCGACCTATTCCTCAAATAAAAGTAGGCATTCTAGATTATGTAAGAATAGCTCCATGGGCGGAAGTAAAAGCTGAAATATCTTATGGAAAATGGACAGATAACAACTACCAGAAGGAACATGTAGGTACAAATTATTGGTATACAAAGAATATTCTATACCATCATAAAAGTTTCTTTTTTAGGTTAGGAAAAAAGGCTTCATCTTGGCAACTTGATTTAGGAATGAGTCTGGATGCCCAGTTTGGCGGGAATACAGTAAACCACCCATACCTTCACGAACAAGACTTAGGAAACAAGATTAAAGATTACTTTAAAATATTACTCCCGATAAAACAGTCTGAAACTAAGTATTACGAAGGCAATCTGATGGGTAGCGAACACTTAAAACTTACCTTCAAGCAACCTGATTATCACTTAAGTGCTTATTTAGAAAATTACTACGATGACTTCTCCGGAATGGGGAAAAAGAATGGCTTTGACGGATTATGGGGCATTGAATATAAATCAAAAAACAAACAAGCTATAAGTGGATTAGTTTTAGAGTATTACCAAACAACAAATCAAAGTGGGCCATTGCATGGATTGGATGAATCTGTTGTGAAAAAGACAGGAGGAGCTGATGATTATTACAATAACGATGTTTATCCAGGATGGGTGCATTGGGGAATGACCATGGCAAATCCTCTGATTGCGTCACCTATTTACAATAAAGATGGCAATATGGCCTTTAAATATAATAGAGTTAAGGCTGTACATATTGGATGGAGTGGAGATATTCTTAACGATTTATCTTACAGAGCTAAGATGTCTTTTAATAAAACCTGGGGAACTCCTTTTAAACCAATACCCGAAATATTGGAGAATTTTTCTACATTTGCAGAATGTACTTATTGCCCGGAAAAATTAAAAGGGTGGAACTTTACAATATCAGGTGCTTTTGATACAGGAAATATTTATGGAGATAATCTTGGTATGCAGCTGAAAATAAGGAAATTTTTTAAATAACAATATGAATTATATACAAACAGAAATTGATGGAGTTTGGGTGATTGAGCCCAAAGTATTCAATGATGATAGAGGATATTTTATGGAAGCCTTTAAAAAGGAAGAGTTTGAAAAGAATATTGGACAAATAAACTTTATTCAGGACAATGAATCAAAATCTACCTTTGGAGTTCTTAGAGGTCTTCATTATCAAAAAGGGGAATTTAGTCAGGCAAAACTAGTAAGAGTTATTAAAGGTAAAGTACTTGATGTAGCAGTAGATTTACGTCAGTCTTCCCCAACATTCGGGAAATATGTAAGTGTAGAACTTAGCGAGGATAATAAGCGACAGTTTTTTATTCCAAGAGGCTTTGCCCACGGTTTCTTAGTATTGAGTGAAGAGGCCATTTTTACATATAAAGTAGACAATGGGTATGCACCTCAATCTGAAGCATCAATTGTATATAACGACAAAGATATTAATATCAATTGGCCAATTGCCGAAGAACAAATAATAATGTCGGCCAAAGATAAAGAAGCTGTTAATTTTAAAGATGCCATAGCTTACAAATAAAAACACAAATATGAAAATAGCGATTGTAGGAACCGGTTATGTTGGTTTAGTTTCAGGAACATGTTTTGCAGAAACAGGAGTTGATGTTACTTGTGTAGATGTTAACCATAAGAAAATTGAAAGTTTAAAAAATGGTATAATTCCAATTTACGAACCTGGATTAGAAGAAATGGTAACTCGTAACATAAAAGAAAATCGCTTAAACTTTACTACATCTCTGGAAAGTTGTCTCGATGATGTTGAAGTTGTGTTCAGCGCTGTAGGAACTCCACCTGATGAAGACGGAAGTGCAGACCTTAAGTATGTTCTTGAAGTTGCCAGAACCATCGGAAAACACATGAACAAATATGTTTTAGTGGTTACTAAAAGTACAGTTCCCGTAGGTACCGCTAAAAAAGTAAGAGCTGCTATTCAGGAAGAATTGGATAAACGAGGCGTGAATATAGAATTCGATGTTGCTTCTAATCCTGAATTTCTAAAAGAAGGAAATGCCATCAATGACTTTATGAGCCCAGACAGAGTAGTTGTTGGGGTAGAGTCAGAGCGCGCCAAGGAAGTTATGACAAAGCTATACAAACCATTCTTACTGAATAATTTCCGTGTAATATTTATGGATATCCCGTCTGCTGAGATGACTAAATATGCTGCAAACTCAATGCTGGCTACACGAATTAGCTTTATGAATGATATTGCAAATCTTTGCGAATTAGTAGGAGCAGATGTGAACATGGTACGAAGCGGTATAGGCTCGGATACTCGTATAGGCCGTAAATTTCTATATGCAGGATGTGGTTACGGCGGATCATGCTTTCCTAAAGACGTAAAGGCTTTGATTAAAACTGCAGAGAAAAACGGATATCCTATGCGTGTACTAAAAGCTGTAGAAGAAGTTAATCAAGCTCAAAAAAGTATTCTTTTTAATAAATTAAATAAGCATTTTAATGGGAATTTAGAAGGAAAAACTATAGCTTTGTGGGGATTAGCTTTCAAACCCGAAACAGACGATATGCGCGAGGCTCCAGCACTGATTTTAATAGATCTTCTGCTTAAGGCCGGATGTACTGTTCGTGTATACGATCCAGCGGCAATGAATGAAGCGAAGAGAAGGATAGGAGATTGTGTTTACTATGCGCAAGATATGTATGATGCTTTACTCGATGCAGACGCATTATTAATGGTTACAGAATGGAAACAGTTCCGTTTACCAGCTTGGGGAGTAATAAAGAAAACAATGAAAACTCCTGTCGTAATTGATGGAAGAAATATATACGATATAGATGAACTGAAAGCAATGGATGTTACATACTATTGTATCGGAAAATAATTTGATAAACTAACTTTTATGAAAAACTGTGTCATGCTTTTACTCTTTCTTTTCTCTCTTGCTTCATGTAGCGGGAATAAGAAAGGGAATTCAGATAATGCCACTGAAGACTTGAAGGCAAAAAAAATGCTTCAGGGTATTTGGCTGGATGACGAAAGCGATGAGATCCTTTTCAAAATTCAGGGTGATACAATTTATTATCCTGATGCAGAAAACGCTCCTGTCTACTTTAAAATTAAGAAAGATACGTTCTACACCTATGGAAAAGAAGTTTCCCGTTATAAGATTGACAAGCAAGCCGATCATGTATTCTGGTTTCACTCTTTGTCAGATAATGTTGTGAAACTACATAAATCTGAAGACGATAATGATTCCCTATTGATGATGGGCCATAGAGCAACAGAGGTTATACCAACATATTCAGAGGTTACAAAACGAGATTCTGTAGTAATGTACAACGGAAAACGTTACAGAGCCTATGTGTATGTTAACCCATCGAAGAAAAAGGTTGTAAAGACATCATATTCGGACGAAGGTATTAGTGTAGACAATGTATACTATGACAATGTTATGCACATTTGTGTATACGAAGGACGAAAAATGATCTACGGACACGATATAACTAAAGATACATTTTTAGGTATTATTCCGAATGAATTTTTAAAGAATGCAATTCTTTCTGACATGGAATTCTATGGAGTAGGAAAGATTGGATTTCGTTATCAGGCAACAGTATGTATACCTGAAAGTTCTGTCTGCAATTTAGTGAATCTGATTATTGGTTTCGACGGAAAACTATCAATAAAGATTGCTCAATAATCCCTGAAATAATTATATTTCCTTGTACAAAACAATTCATTCTTCTGTACTAAAGAATGAATTGTTTTGTACAGAAGATTACATTCTTTTGTACAAGCAACAAATATTTATTCTAGAATACTTTAAAGTATCCGGCGTCTGAATTCTGCACATACTATTGAAGTGGCAATCGCAACGTTTAAAGATTCCGAAGTAGCCCTGTTTTGAGGGTAGTTTGGTATATAAAGTCTTTGATTTATTAATTGCTCAACTTCTGGACTAATTCCATTTCCTTCATTTCCCATAACAATCAACCCAACAGGAGACAGTTCTTTTGAATAAAGATTATCTCCATTAAGAAATGTTCCATAAACAGGATAATTATCTAACTGAGCTATTAATTCAGGTAATGAACCATAATGCAACTTAACGCGGGCAATGCCTCCCATAGTTGCCTGAATTGCTTTTGGATTATAAACATCTACAGTGTTAGGAGAACAAAAGATGTGTTCAATTCCAAACCAATCGGCTAGTCTGATTATTGTACCTAGATTTCCAGGATCCTGAATGTCGTCAAGTGCCAGACAAAGGGAATTACGAATTATTGATAAATCCACAGGAGAATTATCTTGTTCAAAAATGGCCAATACGCTTTGTGGAGTTTTAAGAAAGCTCGCTTTTGATAACTCTTCATTAGTTACAATTGCTGTCTCATCAGCTTTTGCAGATGGATTTTCATCCCACCATTCTTGCGTAGCTGCTAAATATTTGCATGAAAAATTACCTAATAAATCGCCTACAAGTTTATGTCCTTCAGCAACAAAGACATTATCTTCCTTACGATTTTTCTTAAGTTCTAATGAATGAATGTATTTAATTTTATTCTTGCTAATCATTAATAATGTAGTTAATTTATAAATATTTTGAAGCAAAGCTAAAAAGATATTTTTAATAAAGCTATATTTGTAAGTCCAATAATTGTAGTTAGACAACTTTATATGAAAAGAAACTCCCAAATTTATATATTTTCTCTTGCATTATTAGCTTTAGCTTCATGTTCACTCACTAAGTTCGTACCCGACGGATCTTATTTGCTAAACGAAGTAAATATTGTTTCTGAACAAAGTGAAGTGAAGCCTGCACCATATAAAAGCTATGTTCGCCAGAATCCTAATTCTAAATGGTTTAGTTTAATCAAAGTGCCTCTTTATACCTATAACTTATCAGGAAGAGATTCTTCCAAATGGATAAACAGAATGTGGCGCAGGTTAGGAGATGGGCCCGTTTTGTATGATGAAGGATTGGATATCAGATCTCAGCAAGAAATTAAAAAAGCACTTAATAATCAAGGATATATGAGTGCGACTGTAAAGTCTAGCAAGAAAATTTCGAAAAAGAAACTTAATCTGACTTACACAATTGTTCCGGGAAAACCCTATATCGTAAAAAACTTGAAATATGATATAAGAGACAAAGGTATTGAAGCTATTCTGAAAAAAGACTCTGCTGAGACGAAGCTAAGTAATGGAATGCTGTTTAATATCAATGTACTTGATGCCGAACGTCAACGAATAGTTAATAACCTGATTAACAAAGGATATTACAAGTTCAACAAAGAATATATCACCTTTACAGCCGACACTGTTCGTAATACATACCAGGTAAACTTAACCATGCATTTGCTTCTATATAAAGCAAGTGCCGCTGATGAACTCAGAAATCATAGTCAATACCGGATAAATAAAGTAAACTTTATTACGGATTATGATGTTCTTCAATCGTCAGCTTTAAGTAGTATTGAGATAAACGACTCCATTCATTATAAAGGTTATCCCATTTATTATAAAGATAAATTGTACTTACGTCCTAAAGTTCTTACAGAGAATACATATATTCATCCAAACAGATTATTTAGTGAACGTGCAGTTCAGAATACTTATTCATCTTTAGGCAGATTGTCTGCCATAAAGTATTCCAATATCCGTTTTTTCGAAACCCAAATAGCAGATAGTGCAAAACTTGATTGTTATGTATTGCTGACTAAAAGTAAGCATAAATCTGTAGCATTTGAATTGGAAGGAACTAATTCCTCAGGAGATTTAGGAGCTGCAGCTTCCGTTTCATTCAACCACAGAAATTTATTTAAAGGATCAGAGTCGTTTATGTTTAAGGTTCGTGGTGCCTACGAAGCTATTTCCGGACTTCAGGGAGCTTACGGCAATAATGATAACTATACTGAATACGGCGCAGAAACCAGCATTAATTTTCCAAGTTTCTTGTTTCCCTTTCTTTCGGAGAACTTTACCCGAGGCATTCGTGCCACAACAGAATTTGGTATGCAATATAGCTACCAGTTACGACCGGAGTTTTCACGTACCATTGCTTCGGCTTCATGGAGTTATAAATGGGCACAGCGCAGACAGAAGGTTCAGCATCGTATTGATTTGCTGGATATTAGTTACATTTACCTACCATGGATATCGCCTAAGTTTAGAGAAGATTATCTGGACAAAGCTAATTCAATTTTCCAATATAATTATGATAATCACTTAATTGTACGTAGCGGATATAGCTATTATTTCAATAGTATTGGTGGAACAATGCAGAATAACACAACAGCTTCTAATTCATATTCAGTACGTATGAATCTGGAATCTGCAGGTAATCTGCTATATGGCATATCAAAGCTTGTTAATCAGCAAAAAACAGAGAATGGAGATTACTCTATTCTTAATATTGCTTATGCTCAATATGTAAAAGGCGATTTTGATTTCGCCAAAAACGTTGAAATAGATAAAAGAAATTCGTTTGCCTTCCATGCAGCCTTTGGAGTTGCTTATCCTTATGGAAACACCACAGTGCTGCCTCTTGAAAAGAGATACTTCTCTGGTGGAGCCAATAGTGTACGTGGTTGGTCTGTAAGAACTCTTGGTCCCGGAAGCTATAAAGGAGCGGATAATAACATTAATTATCTAACTCAGTCGGGAGATTTGAAATTAGACTTAAGCATGGAGTATCGCAGTAAATTGTTCTGGAAAGTTCAAGGAGCAGCATTCATTGATGCAGGGAATATATGGACAATCCGTGATTATGAGAATCAGCCGGGAGGTGCTTTCAAAGTCAATAAATTCTATAAAGAAATAGCATTTGCTTATGGCTTGGGGTTACGTTTAGACTTCGACTATTTTGTACTTCGTTTCGATGGAGGTATGAAGGCTGTTAATCCGGCATATTCTTCCGGAAAAGAAAGATATCCAATATTTAGCCCGGATTTTAGTCGTGATTTTGCTTTCCATTTTGCAGTAGGTTATCCGTTCTAATGAACCTTTTGAACGAATATTAAAATAAGCAGAATCTGTAAATACAGAGAAAGGAATAAATTTATCTTTTATTCTAAAGGTATATCACAGGGATATTTTTAAATATGTAAGGGAAGTTCGGTTCAGAAAAAAGCCGAACTATCGGCCATATTAAATTGATAATCAAAAGGAGTTTTTCGTTTGACATAGTCTTTGGCTGCGCTTGCAATTAGAAAATCTACATTATCTATTCTGCATCGCAATACTATAAAACAGGAGTCATCACTATATGTTATAAAATCATCTAGCGAACATTGCTGAACTCCATCTATATTTGATAATTCACGTGCAACAGAATGAATAACTTTCCACTGTTGCTTTTCCTTAGCATGAATTCCACAATGCGAATAGGGTAATGAGTCTTTTATAGAAGCAGATATAATGCCACTAATTATACCGCGGACCTTTTCGAAGAATAATATCTCCATCTTGATAATGATTAATGTCTTTATACGTAGAACAGTTATGGACAAACGCCGTATCTAATAAACTTATTCCCAAATATATTAGTACAATTGCTAGTTGTGTAAATCGACCAACCATTTATCATTAATTCTCACTAAGTCAACCTTCTCTTCTTTTTCCTTTTCAATAGTAGGCTTTCCACCCATCATGTTTAACTGAACGTAGTTTGAGATTTTGAGATTAACAGTAGCCGTTGAATCTCCTGGATAAACAGTACTTTCAATAACCGATACCTTCACATTTCCTGCTTTTTTCAATGTATTCAGATCTTCATCATTTGTATTAGAAGCTATAAAAATAAGGATGTTTTCTGCATCGGGGGTACAAAACTCTTTAGCTTCATCGAAATTCAAACTATACATAGCTTTTGAGAATTTTACAGCTGCATCTTCTGCCTTATCTTGAGGAGTCTGACTACATGCTGAAACAAAAGAAATTAGAATTAAAAAAATAAGTTGTTTTACCTTTTTCATGAAAGTATGATTATGCTTTATTGAATCGCTAAAATGCGAATTTATGAATATTCAGCGAATAAATAGAAATATCTAAAATGTTATTAAACAGAAAGATGGAGCTGACTTTAAGCCAACTCCATCTTTTAATATCTCATATCTATAAGTGTATTTATCTTGCAGCAAAATATGCATTACTCATTGTAGCCTGACGAGCAGCAGTTAGTCCTTGAGCATCAAGAGTTACATTCATTGAACCTCCATTTGGCAAATATAGCTGAACTGTTCCATCCTTTTTCATTTTCATCAATTCAGTGCTAACACCTTCAGACACCACATTCCAAGTCTGAGATTCTTCGTTGAACAACAAATCCATGCTCTTTCCATCTTTTGTAATAGAATAACCATTCTTTAATGTTTCAACAGTGTAGTTGCCATTTTCACCTTTTACTTTCTTAATATCACCAACTTTTGCCATTGGGTTTGAACCAGACCAAAATTCTATAGAATTTATTACCAAAGCATCTGCTAAATAGCAAACTCCATATACCGGCACAATATTTAATGCAAGAAATACTACTTCGTTAACGAACTTATCGCTTACATTTTGATTCCATGAAACCAATCTATTAAATAGAGTAAAAGATCCAACACATGAACTAAACATAAAGCTACCGCTAAGAATTATAGCTAAAGCCAAAGTCATTTTACTTCTTCTCATCGTTCTATTTTTTTAGTTAATACTATAATAAGAAAACGCAAATATATATATTTTTTAATTTAAAATTGATTAGTAAAAACAAAATTTTGCTTACTTTTTTTTCTTCAAGAATAGAAAACGATCAATAGTATATTTACCAGGACCGGTAATATACATAATTAAATACACAATTAAATAATTAAAAGAAAGTTCTTTAATAACAAAAGGGTCTTGTCTGTGAAATACAAAAAAAGCTATTCCCATAGTAAAAATCATAGGAATCATTGCCAACCTGTATAATAGTCCAAAAATAAATCCCAAAGAACAAACTAACTCTCCAAAAATAGCTAAGCTAAGAGATAATTGGCTTCCTATACTTAATGGATCAGGAAATGAAGATGAAAGTTCTGAGAATGAACCTAATTTTTGAATTCCATGATATAAGAGCAATGAACCAAAAATAATTCTGGCAACCAACAATAAAACTGAGTTTTTTGTATCTCGAGGCTCCGATGAAAATAAAAAATTATATATCATAGTTGCTCTATATATTTATATTATGCAATTTTTAATAAAAACAACTTTAAACAAATAAAGTTCACTCAACAATTTAGAACTATTAGTGTTAGGACTTTTTTTACTTGGGAGACCACATGTGGAGAAGTTTGAAACTGCCGAAGATCTTATAGAAAAGCTTTAGAAGAATATATAAATTACATCAAGTATAAACAAATAAAAAAGAGCCCAGTACAATACTGAGCTCTTATATCAAAAATACAGTTATTAATTAGTCTAATTACTTTGGGGCACTATATTTCATGTAAGTTCAACTTATTTTATAATTTATAGCCCTTTGTAGCATAAAAAAGTATATAAATAAAACTAATTAGAGGAACAACGAATCCAATAGCCATATTTGCTTCACCAATATATCCCATTAAAATAGGGCTAAATGCACCTCCAGCAACTCCCATCACAATAAAAGAGGATGCTTTCTTTGTTAATGTTCCCATTCCTCTTAATCCAAGTGCAAATATAGTAGGAAACATAATTGACATAAAGAAGAAAGAGCAATAAAGCGCTGCTAATGATAAACTACCCAATGACATTATAACCAAAATCATACATACAGTATTAATCAAAGCATATAAAGCCAACAATTTATTTGGTGCTGCCCATTTCATAATAAAACTTCCGGATAAACGTCCAATCATTAAAGATGCCATCCCTCCAAGTGATAACATTTGCGATGCTGATTGCTTTGTTAGATTTGAATCAAGTTCCATCACATAATTAATGAAGAAGGCAAAAATTCCTGTTTGGGCAGCGCAGTACAAAAATTGTGCAATAACCGCTAAAACAAAATGACGATGACTCCATATCGAACGTGGTTCTGCAGAAGAAGCCTCAATTTCTTTATTTGATTCATCTTCATTCTTTTCCTGAATATTTGGCAGCTTAACAATCAAAAATAATATAGCAACTACAATCACTACAGATCCAACTAATATATAAGGTAGAGTAGGGGCAAACTTATCTTTTTCATCAGCTCCAAAAATTAATGCTCCACCAACAAGTGGACCTAATACCCAGCCTAAACCATTAAAAGATTGAGATAGATTAAGTCTTTGAGCGCTCGACTCCTGTGGGCCGAGAACAGTAGAATAAGGATTAGCAGCTGTTTCTAAAATACAAAGTCCACAAGCTATTACAAAAAGAGCTATCAAAAATGGAATAGCAGAATCAACAAAAGCTGCAGGAATAAAAGCAAAGGAACCTAAAGCAAATAGAAATAGGCCAAGAATAATCCCCCATTTATAACCGAACTTTTTCATAAATAAACCGGCAGGAAGTGCCATAACAAAATAAGCTATATAAGTTGAAAACTGAACCAGCCCTGATTCAGCTTTTGTCATATTAAAAGTTCCTTGAAAATGTTTATTCAGTACATCTAAAAGACCATGAGCAAATCCCCACAATAAAAATAAACTAGTAACAAGAATAAAAGGTATTAAATATGATTTCCCGTTTGGTGCGCTAAAAATAGAATTTTTTGTTTTCATTTAATTTTGTATTTTTCAATTTAGTTTAAAACAGGCCCAAAAATCGCTACTATTTCTTTATAAAACAAGAAAAAGTCAATATTATCTACAAAATATTCAGTGTATTCTCACTTTTTTATAGATAATATATGAAGTATGTTATATAACATGCAAAAAATAAGTGTAATGTTTACACTAATTATTATTTTTGTCTCGATGATCTAATATTAATGATTAACCGATGTTTTGAAGCGTTAAAATCAGTATGTCTTTCTGGATAATAACAAGCTTTACTTTTTAACTCGTCGTTTATGTATTATTAATATTAAGAAAATCATTTGAAGAATTTAAATAGAACAAATTTTATATAATATAATATTTACTTTAAACACGTAATAACATTATGGCATTTTTAGATTGGACTATTATTGCCTTATTTATTGTAGCCCTCATTGGTATTTGCATATGGGTTATGAAAAATAAAACAGGCAACACAAGTGATTTTTTTCTTTCAGGACGTAGTGAAACTTGGTTAACGGTTGGTGCAGCAATATTTGCAGCAAACATCGGATCTGAGCACTTAGTTGGTTTAGCAGGTGCAGGTGCAGAAAATGGTATGGCAATGGCACACTGGGAAATGCAAGGCTGGATGATTCTTATCTTAGGATGGGTATTTGTTCCATTTTATGCTCACAGTAAGGTATTTACAATGCCGGAATTCTTATCAAGACGTTTTAATCAAAACACAAGTTCTACACTTTCAATTATTACATTGATAAGTTATGTACTTACAAAGGTATCTGTAACAGCTTTCACTGGAGGTATTTTCCTTGAAACAATTATGGGAATCGACTTTTGGTATGGAGCAATCGGATTAGTTCTTCTTACCGGTATTTTCAGTGTTCTTGGAGGTATGAAAGGTATTATGATGATATCTGTAATTCAAACACCTATCCTGATCATTGGTGCTTTCTCTATTTTATTCTTAGGAATGTATAAACTAGGAGATGGTGGAATTGTTGACGGATGGAATGCTATCTGGACTTACATGGGAGAAAAAAGACACTTAATTCACTCAGATCCAGCAGATCCTTTCTATAGCCAGTTCCCTGGTGTTGGAGTAATCGTTGGTGCAGCTATCATTGGATTCTGGTACTGGTGTACTGACCAACATATCGTACAACGTGTTCTTGCTGCAAAAGACTTGAAAAATGCACGTAGAGGTACAATCTTTGCAGGATACTTAAAAGTGCTTCCTGTTTTCATGTTCCTTATTCCAGGTATGATCGCAGCAGCATTAAAAGCTAAAGGTGTAGATGGATTTAATTTCGATTCTAATGATAAAGCATTTGGTAGCATGGTAGTTAACCTATTACCAATGGGTGCTAAAGGACTTGTTACTGTAGGATTTATTGCAGCGTTAGTAACATCATTAGCTGCTCACTTCAATTCATCAGCAACTCTATTTACTATTGACTTCTATAAGATTAAACATCCTAATGCAAGTGAAAAACGTCTTGTTTGGGTAGGTCGTATTGCAACTATCACTGTAGTACTTTTAGGATTAGTTTGGATCCCAATCATGAGAGGTTTAGGAAATGTTCTTTATGAATATCTTCAGAATGTACAATCGCTTATTGCTCCAGCAATTGCAGCAGTATTTACTTTGGGTGTATTCACTAAGAGAGTAACTCCTAAGGCTGGAGAATATGGATTACTTGTTGGTTTCTTAATCGGATTATCTCGTTTAACTCTTATGGTATTCTCTAGCAGCATACCAGCTGATAGTATCTTCGGACAGATCCTTGCAATTAACTGGTTACACTTTAGTATTTTCTTGTTCTTATTCACTATGGTTCTTATGTATGTAATTAGTTACTTTACACCTAGTGCTACTGAAGAACAACTTAAAGGAATTACTTTCTTAACTCAGAGCCCTGAACAGATTGCTGAAACACGTTCTAGCTGGAGTAAAGCAGATGTTCTTACATCACTTGGTGTAGTTGCAATTTGCGTAGTATTCTACATTTACTTCTGGTAATTAATTAGTTCTGAACTGTTACAGGTTTAGATTACAAAATATAAATAATAGCAGATCGTTGCAAGTTTTCTTGTGACGATCTGCTTTTTTTATAGAATTCCGTTTGATGAATACCTGACGAAAAGTGGTGGGAGTACCCTTTACGAATAGTTATAAAGCTTTCTTCTTTGAAGATTTATATTGGACTGAAACGGCTTATTTATGCTTCAAATATATCCTGATCTACCATCAAACATTTATTTTCTCAAAAACATCTTCCACCTGCTACTAAAAATCCTGAAAACGTTTACTAAAAGGCTTTTGATGTAGTAGCAGATAAAAAATATTGTCCATTCATCTGCTACAAGTTATGCTTATCTTCCACTGATATACAAAAGAATTTGCATAATTAAGATAGTTGTCAAATACCATTTAAGACAATTCAAAATAAAATTCTTTAGGAATGATCTATTAATTTTCAAGCTGACTACTTTTGCAAAAATCAAATTTTAGGATTGATTCTGATAAAGTAAAACGGTTGAATATGAAATTTTTTGGCTCTGTTATTCAAACCATGCAAAACGATATGATACTATAACCAACTATTTTGAAAATAGAACTACAAATGCTGCTGCTGAATCTTTTAAGGCTAAAGTTAAAGCTTTTAAGGCATAATTCAGAGATGTTAGAGGTATATATTATTATTTATAGACTCGGAATGATATTTGCATAAAATAAGTATCAACCGGATTTTAGGATTGATCAATTAATACTTCAAAACCTCAGGATTTCGGTATGATTCACTAAATATCGGGTGAGCCGATGTCACTTGCACGTTGGTATGACAAAGTTGACAACTCTGGATTTAAAAGCTTTAATGTCATTGCAGGAACGTTGTACGAACATTATGACGAGGTATTGAACTTCTTTACAAAAAGGGCGACTATGCATTTGCTGAATCTTTTAATGCAAAAATCAAGCAATTTAGGGCACAGCTTAGAGGAGTGATTGATAAAAGTTTTTCTTCTTTAGGTTGACTAAACTTTATGCGTAGCTCCACTAAATATCGGGTGCCCCCTACAATCGGATCATACCGAAATCCTGAGGGGACTTAATTCTTAATATGTTATCTTTGCACCAAAAAGATATATGAATTACGATACTTTCCTTCGCTTTATCTTTCCTGATGGCATGTTTGATTACTTTGAGA
>Ga0316603_10000195_pt1 | contig 33427 bp, 29 predicted proteins | sample OWC_soil_day10_n_FD_207649 | JGI IMG/M metagenome (GOLD analysis project Ga0316603, IMG submission 207649) | Wetland soil microbial communities from Old Woman Creek delta, Ohio, United States - OWC_soil_day10_noCT | ecosystem: Environmental > Terrestrial > Soil > Wetlands | place: USA: Ohio... | reverse complement strand
GGATTTCGCGGGACGCGTTTCTTCGGGAGATGGGCACACAAAACATCGGAGTCGGCGTCCATTACCTGAGCATTCCGGAACATCCCTATTACCAGGAACGGTTCCAATGGAGCCCGGAACAGTATCCAAACGCGATGCGGATCGGACGGCAAACCGTCAGCATTCCGCTTTCCGCAAAACTGACCGACGACGATGTCCAGGACGTGATCCGCGCGGTCGGAAGGTCCTTGTCTTGCGGTGTTCCGGTACACAGGACCTAGGGGAATAAATGCCGTGTGCGGCATTTGCGGATATATAACCCCCGAGGGAGTAAGGAGCGATGCGATCGGCCGCATGGCAACCGCCCTGAAGCATCGGGGGCCGGATGGGGAGGGGCTTTTCACAAGGGAAACCGTGGCATTGGGTCACCGGAGGCTCTCGATTATTGACCTGGAAGGCGGCGGGCAGCCGATGGCCAACGAGGATGAATCGATCTGGATCACCTTCAACGGCGAAATCTACAATTACCTTGAGATTCGGCGCGGGTTGGAGGCCGGGCATCAATTCAAGACGCGAAGCGATACGGAAGTGATCCTTCACCTTTATGAAGACAAAGGGGAGAAGTGCCTCGACGATCTGCGCGGGATGTTTGCCTTCGCGATCTACGATTTCCGGAAAAGAAAATTGCTAGTCGCGAGGGATCACCTCGGACAGAAGCCGCTTTACTATCACCACGATGGCGATCGTTTCTCATTCGCATCGGAGATCAAGGGAATCCTTGCCCTTTATCCGGAGCTGGCGGAGTTGGATGAGACAGCTCTTTACGAATATCTGACGCTCCGGATCATCGCTCCTCCACGTTCCATGTTCCGGAAGATCCGGAAACTCCCCCCGGCCCACTTCCTGATTTTCCAGGATGGGAAGCTATCGATCAACCGGTATTGGCACCTCCGGTACGAGCCGAAGCGGCAGGGGGATTTCCGGTCGACGATGGAGGAACTGGATCGACAGATGATGTCCACCGTTCGATATCACCTGGTGAGCGATGTACCGGTGGGAGCTTTCTTAAGCGGCGGCATGGATTCCAGCCTCGTCGTCGCGATGATGAGCCGATACGCGAAGGAGTCTTTCCATACCTTTTCCGGGGATGTTCCATACAGGGGGTACAGCGAGATCCCTTATGCGAAGATGGTCTCGGAGCGCTACGGGACGATCGGCCACAACCTTAGGATCAACCCTTCGTTGATCCGTACGTTGCCGGAACTGGTGTGGCACCTTGACGAGCCTTCGGATCCGCTCTCTGTGTGCATGTACCACATCTCCGAACTGGCTAGAAAAGAAGTGAAGGTGGTGTTGGGGGGCGACGGCGGGGACGAACTCTTCGGGGGGTACGACCGTTATTACGGGAATGCCTACGTATCCTATTACGCGCTCCTGCCCGAATTCTTCCGAAAACAGGTGATGGGAAAGTTGCTGGATCATATTTCCGAGGGATTCTGGTATCGGAGCTTCAGCCACAAACTCCGGTGGTTCCATCAGCTCTCCTTTTTCGAGGGCGCGGAGCGGTATTCCAAGAGCCTTGGATACTTCTATTTTCCGAAGGACCACAGCAGCGGTCTCTACACGGAGGGCTTTCGTAAGAGCGTTGCCTGGTTCGATCCGGAGGCTTGCATCAAGGAGTGCTTCAACAGCGACAACGCAAGGGAACTCGTCGACAAGATGCTCTACGCCGACACGATGATCCGGATGCCGGACCATCCGGTGATGATCCTGGACCGGATGACGATGGCCCACGGTCTCGAGGCGCGGGCTCCGTTCCTGGACCACAAGCTCGTCGAGTTCTGCGCGTCGATCCCCCCGGAATACAAGATCCGCCGCAGCAGGCTCCGTTTTATCCAGGTGGAGCTGGCGAAAAAATATCTTCCCCCGGCAGTGATCGGCAGGAAGAAACAGGGATTCTCTTCCCCTCTCACGTATCTCCTGGCGGACGAGTTCCGCTTTCTGTACAAGATGTTCCTGAAAGACTCCCGACTGGTCTCGAAAGGGTATCTGAACCCTTCCGTCGTGAACGCCATGTTGAAAGAGCACCTGGAGAAAAAATCCGACCACGGCCAGCGGTTGTGGCTGCTATGCAACGCGGAGATCTGGTACCGGATGTATATCGAGGGGCTGAAAAAGCAGGAATTGCAGCAGGTCCTCGAGAACGTCGCGTGAAAATCCCGTGGATCCACCTGTCAAATTCCAGGAATCCACGTTGTCGAATCGGCCCGGGTCGGCATCTTGACGAGTCTTGCCGTGATATATTCTTTTCTACCCGCTGAAGGGGGGTGATCGAATTCACAATGAAGAAGGGTTGTTCGGGATCGCTTCAGAGTGCCGGTTTCGGTAACGAATCAACTGAATAATAGGAGGATTCAATGAAACTTCAGAAGAACGGATGGATCGTGATGTCTTTATTGGCGGCTCTCTTTCTGGCCGCGTGCGGTGGTGGTGGTGGTGGTGATTCGTCCGCTCCGCCGACGCCTGTGGTGGTGACCGGCAGCGCAACAGGCATAACCAACGTCGGAGCGACGCTCAACGGAACCGTCAACCCGAACGGACTGGCTACCGAAGCCTGGTTCGAGTGGGGGACCAGTGCGACCCTGGCGACATTTGACAACACGGCCAAGCAGCCCTTCGCAGCAGGGACGACCGTTCAGGCGGTCACCGCCCCGCTTTCGGGCCTTACGGTCGGCACCACGTACTATTTCCGTCTGGTGGCGTCGAATTCGTCGGGTGTGAGCAAGGGGACTATCGGAAATTTCGGCACCTCCGCCCAGAGACCCACGGTCACCACATCGGCGGCCGATAACTTGGCCCCGACAAGCGCAACCTTGCACGGGGAGGTCAACCCGAACTCGCTGGCAACGCAAGCCTGGTTCGAGTATGGGACGGACAACAACCTCGCCACTTTCACTCCGACGCCCAATGTGGGAATCGGATCGGGTTCAGCGGTCGTGCCGGTGAGCGCGAATATCTCCGGCCTGGCTCCCGGGGGTACGGTCTATTTCCGCGCAGCGGCAAGCAACGCAGCGGGAGAGCAGAAGGGGACCATCCTTCCCCTCAGCACGAGCAACCCCCCGCCCGTCGCCAACGCCGGACCGGACAATACCGTGGAAATGGGGCAGTTGGTGACCTTGGACAGTTCCGGATCCACGACCCCGGTCGGCACGATCACCTCCCGCCTGTGGACGCAGGTGGCCGGCACGCCGGTAACCCTGTCGGACAACACGGCAGTGAAACCTACGTTTACCGCCCCGACGGTTCTCGTTGTCGGCGCCGTGCTTCGGTTCCAACTGACGGTCACGGACAGCAGGTCGCTGACCGCGTCCGACAACGTGGATATTACGGTCAAGTGGGTCGGATTCGCGGATGCTTTCAACACGGACACCACGGGTACGTACTCGAAAGAAATCGTAGGCGGCACATTTGGTACGTTTACCTGGGACTCGACCGGGCAAAGGGCGCAGGTACTCACCGGGAATGACAATGTGTTGAAGGTATCCAACACCATTCCAGCAAGTGATAATGGCGTCTTCTCGCTCGATTTCAGACCGACGACCCCTTATGAGACACACGCTGGGATTTGGGTTCTTCTTGTTCAGGATGCCAACAACTATTATGCAATCTCGAATTTCGATTACGATTCTGTTGGCGGAACCCTCCCACCTACCCCCGCACTGCCGGATCCGGATGTAGACCTTGCCCAGATTATCAAGGTCGTCGGCGGGGTGGTAACGGATAACGTCTACCTGCCCCAGACGTCGTATGCGCAGAACACCACCTTCAACCTCAGCATCACCTTCAGCCCGAATCAAGTCATCCTGCAAGGTTTTGGGGCCCCGGTGACGTTGAACATGTCCAATACGACGCCCATATCAGCAACCAGTTTCTGGATCGTGACGGGGCAGCAGGACGCCTTCTACGATAACATCAAACTACTGGCTCATCCGTAAAGCAGGAAGGTGAAACCGGCGTGAGCAGGATCACGGGGAATGACCGCTGAAGATGTTCACGGCGGAAATATACCTTAGGGACGGATAAGAAACCTTGAATCCATCTGCAGGCAATCATTCGAGAAGCAGATATCGGACGAAGGGTATTTTTTGGCTCCCCGCGTTCCTGCCGGTCCTTGTGTTGATTTTTGCATCCTGCGGCGGTGGGGGAGGGGAGAGCTCCCCTCCCCCACTCGCCGTACACACAGACAACGCCACTTCTGTCAAACAGAACGAGGCAATGCTGAACGGGACGGTGACTCCGAACGGAACGGCCACCGAGGCATGGTTCGAGTATGGCACAAATCCGAATCTGGCCTCCTACGACAACACGACAATCCAGAACATTGTCGCCGGGACAGTAACCCAGCCGGTCACTAGCCCCCTTTCGGGGTTGACCCCCGGTACGACGTACTACTTCCGGTTGATGGCATCCAGCGCCGGCGAATTTGCGGAAGGGAAGATCTTCAGCTTCACCACCCACAATCCTCCACCCGCCGTAATCACTGAGAACGCAACTTCCATCACATTGAACGGGGCCACGCTGAACGGCTCCGTGAATCCCAACGGGGCCACCACGATGGCCTGGTTCGAATATGGGCCGAATCCGAACCTGGTCTCATTCACCGCCACGGATAATCAGAACCTGGGTTCCGGAAGGAACCCCGTTGCGATGGACAACACGCTTTCCGGTTTGAATACCGGCGTCACGTTTTATTACCGGCTGGCGGCGGCCAGCGTGGAAGGGGAGGTGAAAGGGGAGATCAAAAGTTTCAGCACCCGCATCCCCCCACCTGCGGCGACGACGGGAACCGCCACGAACATCACGACCACCGGCGCGACGTTCAACGGGACCGTCAACCCGAACGGGTATTCCACAGAAGCGTGGTTCGAGTACGGGACGGATGATACGCTGGTCACATTTGACGAAACGGCCCATCAGTCCAAGGGATCGGGGACAGTTGACGTGTCCATCAGCGGGGTCCAGATCGCGCCGCTTACCCCTTGGAGCACTTACTATTTCCGGACGGTCGCTAGAAGCACCACCGACCCGACGATATTAACGAAAGGTGCGATTCAAAGCTTCCCGACAGGGGAGTATTACGTGGCCATCGGGGACAGCATCACCGCCGGTTCGCACGACACCGATACCCAGGACGGAATCGGTTACGAGCCTATATTGGATGTCCTCCTGACCGCACAGAAAGGGTATCCGCATGAAGTCTTCAATGCGGGTTTCTCGGGAGACAGTTCTTCCGATGGCGTGAGTAGAATCGACGGCATTCTATCCGGACATCCGTTCGCGAAATATGTCCTCGTTATGTATGGAACGAACGATGCCTTTATTCCAGTATCGAAAGCGGACTATAAGGCCAACATGCAGGCGATTATTAACGCCATCAAAGCCGCCGGGAAAAAACCCTACCTCGCGAAAGTTCCCTACACATCAGATTCTTCCCGGAGCGATACGGCGATAGTGGAATACAACACCGCGATCGATGAACTCAGGACCTCGAATGCCATTTCAGTCGTAGCACCTGATTTTTACACTTTCTTCAGAGATAACCAGGTCCAACTTGACGATGGGATCCACCCCAACGGGGAGGGGTATAAGTCCATGGCAGGATCAAACCCGAACCCTTATTCCTGGTTCACCGCCCTGACCCAATAATCGGGAAAACCCTTGGTACAACATCCATCTGAAAGCTGGATCAACCCGGACCTGTCCGTCATCGTTCCCCTCTACAACGAGGAAGAGAGCGTCGGCCCCCTGCACGAGGCGATCGTCGGCGCACTCGATCCCCTGGGGATGGAGTACGAGATCCTCTTCGTGGATGACGGGAGCAAGGATGCGACGTTCCGCAAGGCGTCCGAACTTGCGCGGAGGGACCGGCGACTCCGGGTGATCAAGTTCCGCAGGAACTACGGGCAGACGCCCGCGATGGCCGCCGGGATCGACCACGCGCGCGGAAGAATCCTGATCACGATGGATGGCGACCTTCAGAACGACCCGGCCGACATCCCGAAATTTCTCGATAAAATCAACGAGGGGAACGACATTGTCTGTGGGTGGCGGCACAAGCGGCAGGACAAGTTGATCACGCGCAAGATCCCCTCGGTCATCGCCAACTGGATCATCGGGAGGATCACCGGGGTGCCCATCAAGGACAACGGTTGTTCCCTGAAGGCCTACCGAGCGGACATCATCAAGTCGATCCCGCTCTACTCGGACATGCACCGTTTCATTCCTGCGATGACTTCCATGGCGGGAACCAGCGTGGCGCAGTTGAAGGTCAACCATTCGCCCAGGCGCTTCGGTGTTTCCAAGTATGGGATCTCAAGGATCTACAAAGTGATCATCGATCTGCTCGTCATCAAGACCCTTCTGGCGTTCAGCTCCAGGCCGATGCACCTCTTCGCGACCGGCGGGCTGCTCTTCATGGGGCTGGGCATGTTCACTCTTTTTCTGGCCTTGAAAGACAGCTTCCGGCAGGGGAGCGTCGATTTCATGCTCGCGTCGGGTGGGCTCCTTTTCCTGATCCTGGCGTTTTTCCTCGTGCTTGTGGGATTACTCTGCGAGCTCATCAACAAGACGGGAAGCTTCAGGGCCTTCGAGCGCCTGAAAGAAACGGTCGAGTAGGGGTGACATGAACGTTTCCGTGATTCCTCAAGAAGTCTCGGAGAAGGAGACCCCGTTGGAAACGATCTCCGTGATCGTTCCGGTTACTGAACGATACGACGACGTCGGCGAGATGTATAGGGAATACAAGGAAGCCCTTTCGCAAACTGGTAGACCGTTCGAGATGATCTACGTCGTCGAAGGACATTTCGAGAAGGCCTCCCTGGAGTTGAAAGCGCTGAAGGAAACGGGCGAGAAGCTGACGCTGATCAAACATTCGAGAACCTTTGGAGAGGCGACCGCGATCCACTCGGGCTTTCTGCACGCATCCGGCGAGATCATCATGACACTCCCGGCGTTTCATCAGGTCGATGCGGCAGAACTGCCCAAACTGGTGCATAGCCTGGGTGATAACGACATGGTGATTGCGCGGCGGTGGCCGAGAGAAGATTCCGGATGGAACCGGCTTCAAACCCGGGTTTTTCACAGCATCGTCCGGCGAATGGCCGGAAACATCTGCAATGATCTGGGGTGCAGCGTCCGCATTTTCCGGAGAAAGGTACTCGAAGAGATCAATCTGTACGGAGATCTCCATCGGTTCCTCCCGATCCTTTCCCATAAACAGGGATTCAGGATCAAGGAAATCGACTTGAGACAATCGCCGAAAGAGAACCGGGTAAGGACCTACGAGTTCGGGACTTACCTGCGGCGCATGATCGATCTGCTCACCGTTTTCTTCCTCATCAAGTTTACGAAGAAGCCGCTGCGCTTTTTCGGACTTACCGGGAGCGTGGTCCTGGCCGCCGGCGCGGGCATCACACTGTATCTGGTTGTTTCCCGGTTGGCATTCGGTGTCGCATTGAGCGATCGGCCCCTGTTCCTTGTCGGGATACTGTTTGTCGTACTGGGGTTGCAGATTTTCGCGATCGGGTTGATCGGAGAGATCATCATCTTTACCCACGCAAAGGACATCAAGGAATACACGGTCGCCCAGATCATTAACTGAGTTTTTTTTCAGTTCTCCCCCAATTACATCCCCTATATTGTATGGACCGGGAACTTCCGAACCCATATCTGAACAGGAAAGGAATTGGCGAATTGAATCCGGAAAACATTTGGAATATCAATGGGTTAATGGAACGATTGTCAGGTCGAAATACGGTAATTTGTCTATTTGCACTCATATTTATTATCGGCATCGGGCTGCGCATACATAACCTGGGCAAATACGGGTTTTGGACGGATGAACTGTTTCATGTAATCGGTGCAAATTCCATTCTGGAAGTCGGTGCCCCAATAGTCCCTGGCATGCTGGTTTACGACCGGGCCTATCCCTATACCAAGCTAATCTCTGTTTGTTTTAAATATTTCGGGATGAACGAAATCGTGGCGCGTATCCCCTCCGTAATATTCAATCTTCTCTTTATTCTCATAGGATATTTTTCCATACGATATCTATTCAACCCGTATTTGGCCCTGATATTTATGACTGTCATGATGCTGTCGCCGTTAGAAATTATCTGGGCCCGGGAGTGCCGCATGTATGCCTTATTTCAATTAATGTACTTTGCGGCATCTATTCTGTTCATTATAGGGTTTGAACCAAGCATTATTAATAATAAATTTACAAATTATCGTATATTTTCCGGTTTAGAGAAAAAACTTGATGTGAATTTTCTAATACTTTCATTTTCCGGATTTATATTTCTCCTTAGCATTAAAATACATCGTCTGGTGTATAACGCAGTATTTGTTATATTATTTTACTGTACTGTCATGATTATAATATCGCTGATTAAAAGAGGAGGAAATTCCACTGTATTATCCAAATATTTTTTGTTGATTCTCCTATTTATCGTTGGTGGGTTAGTTGTAATAGTGAGATATCCAGAATATATCTCCGGGGTATCAGGTTTTATAGATGGAAAGCCTTTTTGGGATACGCGAAATTTAGATTATGTTTATTATCTAAAATATCTTTTTCGAGACTATCCGCTATTGATGATGATGTATCCGGCAGGAGTATACATAATGATCAGAAAATACGGAAAAATTGGTATTTTCATGGTGTGTTCTTTTGTCCCATTGATGTTGCTTCATTGTTTCATTTTTGTGAATAATATCGATGAAAGGTATATTTTCTACATATTTCCATTTTTCATTTTATGCTCAGCATCTGTGATCGAATTAATATCCTCAAAATTTTTCATGCAGATTCAGGACACTTTCAGTGCAGGGAAACATTATACAGCCACTCTTGGCGTTATATTTCTCCTCGTTTTTATCGGAATTACCGGATATCCATGGGTAGGGCACGCAATGGCGATTACCAATCATGCCGTATTTGATGACTGGAAATCGGTAGAGAATGAATTGAAGGCTGTATCCAGGGATGGAATAATCGTTTCTACTCGCAGGATGCCCTTATTTTACTATATGGGCCGCAACCCGGATTACGTGATGATTAAAAATTTCGAGACTCTCATTCGAGAGCAACAGAAAATGAAATTAAAGAATAAACCATTATACTTGGACGTAAAATGGTTATTTAATAGAAATGAATTGAGTGATTTGGTATGTTCCGGCGACAACATTTATTTCGTCCTCGACAGAGACAGTTTCGATAATCCAGCATTTATAGATGACGATGTAAGAGCTTTTATATTAAAAGAGGGTGAACTTGTTAAACATGATGGAGATAAAAAAATAATTATCTATAGAATGAAGCACTGTATAGGATAAACACGTTTCGCACAGGAGATTATTATATATGGGAGAAATGATCAAGGAGTTAATCCAATACAGACATTTGCTGTACATGCTGGTATGGCGGGATGTAAAAATCCGCTACAAGCAAACGGCAATGGGATTTCTCTGGGCGATTCTCATGCCGATGCTGGTGGTATGCGCAGGTTTGCTGATAAAAAAGGGGATGTCCGTTTTTTCCGGGAAACCGATGGAACTGTCAGATCTTTTGTCGGTTACCGTCAAGGCGCTTCCGTTTTCTTTTTTTATCGGATCGATCCGATTTGCCACTAACAGCCTGGTGGGAAACACGAACCTGGTGACGAAAATATATTTTCCGAGGGAAGTGTTTCCTATCGCCGCGGTCATTGCCAATGTCTTCGATTTTATGATCGCTACCGCAATCTTTATTATAATATTGGCTTTTACCAGCTTTAGCATTGACGTTTATGCGCTATGGGTTCCATGGCTGATACTGTTGTTGATTTTTCTGGCAACAGGTTGCGGTATGCTGTTGTCCTGCGCAAATCTGTTCTACAGGGATGTCAAGTACATTGTGGAAGCTGTATTGACGTTTGCTATATTTTTCACTCCGGTATTTTTTGAGGCTTCCCTCTTTGGAAAGTGGTCTACTTTGTTGTTGCTGAATCCTCTAGGGGCGATATTGGAAAATATAAACAACGTAGTCGTTTTTCATCGACAACCCGATATGGTGTGGCTTGTTTATGCTACGATTTGGAGTATCGGAGGGCTTATAATCGGTTGGAGAATATTTCATAAATTGGAATATGCATTCGCAGAAAATATATAATATTTATATTTATTGAGGAAATACAATAAATGAATGACATTGTTCTCGAATTTAAAAATGTATACAAACGGTTTTCGCGTGGCGAGAAGAATGATTCCCTCCGGGATCTCATCCCGTATTTAACAAAAAAGTTATTATTCAGAGGGGAGGGCTACAAATTAAAAGAAAAAGAGTTCTGGGCGGTAAAAAACGTTTCATTTGAAATAAGACGTGGGGAAGCCGTCGGAATCATAGGCCCGAATGGGGCAGGGAAAAGCACGATATTAAAATTACTCAGCGGGATACTGCGTCCCAACAGTGGGGAGATAGCCGTCAACGGCAGGCTCAGTGCTTTAATAGAGGTGGGTGCCGGTTTCCACCCAGACCTTACCGGCAGGGAAAACATCTATCTCAACGGCGCTATATTAGGGATGAAGCGATCTGAAATCCAGAATAAAATGGATCAAATCGTTGAATTTTCGGAACTATCGGATTTCATCGACACCCCGGTGAAACGATATTCCTCCGGCATGTATGCACGCCTGGGGTTTTCCGTGGCGGCCCACGTCGACCCGGAAATTCTGCTGGTCGACGAAGTGTTGAGTGTCGGAGATTTCACATTCCAACATAAATGCCTGGAAAAGATGCAGGATATCGTGAAAAAAGGCACTACGGTTATATTCATAAGCCACAATATCCCTTCTGTGATTAAACTGTGCCAAAAAACCATACTGTTGAACAAGGGCGAGATCAATCAATACGGGGACAGTAGAGAGGTTTGCAGACAATATTATAACGTGTACTCAGAGTCACGGAAAGTAAGCGAAAAAAACATTATATCACTAAAAAACATTAAATTATTGAATTGTAATAATGAAGAAACCTCTAATTTCAAAAGTTGCGAATGGGGCAGAGCAGAAATTACAATTGAAAGCCATGAGGAGATCGAAAATATTATTATGGGATTTCTCATAAAACAGGCCGATGGTTCCATGGCGTTCGATGCTAATTCTGATAAAATTGCCAATAAGTATTATTCCTTTAAAATAAACGAACAAAAAAAGATTGTAATAGATTTCAGGAATAATCTCCCGGAAGGAACATATTTCCTTGGAGTACATTTTCTGAGACCGAATAAGGGATTTTATTATTACAATAGCGAGCTTGTAGAGTTTTACGTAAACGCTCCAAAGACTTTGGGGGTCGCTTACTTGGATTTGAAATGGTAAGAAAAACTCATTATTTATTTGTTAGGCGAACCTATGGATACGGAGGAGTGGAATTAAAGCTGATCGATTGGCTTAGCAAGGTCGATTACGAAAGGGCAAATGTCACGATCATAACACACGTCGATGTATTCAGCAATGAATTGCTGGAATTAAAAATTCCTGCCAAAGTAATAATAACTCCTCTTGGAAAACAGTTCTCATATAAAAATATAAAAGAATGGCATCATCTGTTTAAAAAATATTATCCCGACATTGTTGTTTTCATGCAGGGAGATTTTTTCGACATACCCTGGTTCCTTTTTGTCATCGCGAAAATAATCCATATAAAAAACATTTACCTGACCGAGCATTTGGCGGCAATAGATCCTCCGGTAAAATCGGGAGGATTTTATTTCAAGGTAATCCCGCGACTTAATTTATGGTGGTATTGGGAAATATGGTCGAACGGCATAAGGGGCCATCTGGCGAATAAGGTACTCGCTGTATCCGAAGGCGTGAAAGAAAAGCTGATTTTATGGAAATATCCTCCGGATAAGATTGTTGTCATAAAACATGGCGTGGATACAAATATTTATTGTCCATCCTCGGAAGGTAGAACGAAGTTTCGGGACAAACACGGGATTCCACAGGATGCGCAGGTTCTCATCAGCACCGCACGATTTGAAAAACAGAAACGTCTTGAACGGATCGTATATTCTTTCAATAAATTGCGTATCGAATATAAAAATCTTTGGGTGGTGTTTGCGGGGGACGGCTCTCTGATAAAGGATGTAAGGGGTCTCCTCGATTCCAATGATCGTGCGTTGTTTCTCGGGTTCATGAAAAAGCAATCGATCGCGGAAGCGCTTCAGGGGGGCGATATCTATATATTACCAAGCGATAACGAAGGTTTCGGAATAGCGCTGATCGAGGCGATGTCCACCGGGTTGATCTGTATCGCGACGAAGGTCCCGGGTCCGGAGGACATCATACAAGACGAAATCAACGGTTTCCTTGCGGAAGCCAGTAAAGAAGATATTCACAGGGTATTGAGAAAAGTGCTTGCATTGGATGGACGAAAAAAAATGGAAATATCTGAAAATGCGAGGAAAAGCGTGAGAATGAACTATCAATTAGACACCGAGTTGAAGGAAGTACAAAATTTTTTAGGTATTCCAGAAGTTATGGGAGATTAAGCAATGAATGGAAGTGTTGTGGTTTGTACCTTCAACCGATGCGATAGCCTGAAAATGACCTTGAGCGGATTAAAAAAATTGAGGTTTGACGAGGATACAAAGTGGGAAGTCATCATAGTGGATAATAATTCCACGGATTCTACCCAAACCGTTGTAATGGAATTTCAATCGGACTTTCCATGTGAATTACGTTACGTTTTCGAGAAGGAACAAGGTTTGTCCCATGCCCGGAATCGCGGTATCCAAGAGGCACATGGGGAAATCATCGCTTTTACGGATGACGATGTTGTCGTGGATAGGAATTGGTTGAAAAATATTTCACTGGAGTTCAAGAACGAAAGTGTGGCCTGTATCGGCGGGAAGATATTGCCCGTATGGGAAAGTCCTTGTCCCGCCTGGCTGAAGGGGGACCTCCTGAATATCCTCGCGCTTCAGGATCTTGGAGAGAAAAAGATCAAACTGGCCAATCCAGTGATTTGGGGTGCCAATCTTTCGTTCCATAACTCAATGTTCCGGAAATACGGGGTTTTCGACACGAAACTGGGAAACATGGAGGGAAAACTGTACGGCGGGGAAGAGACGAAGTTTGTTCGTCTACTGCTGGAAAATGGGGAGAATGTCCTCTACTGTCCAAACGTACTGGTGCACCACTGCATACCGGATTCCCGTGTAAAGAAATCGTATTTCAGGAAATGGTATTACGACAAGGGAGAATTGGCGGCTATCCAGATGGGGGATTATCGACTGAGGAATCTATGGGGGATTCCGCTATATGTGATCAGGAGTTTGGTAGGGGATTTCAACCGGTATCTTTGGAAACAGATATCATCGCCCCAATTGGCCTTCCGAGAGCAGTTGATCTTTATCCACCAGATCGGATTGCTGATGGGTCGATGGAAATATCGGAACGGGCAGGCAGGTTCCTGAACTTCCCGACCCATCATTGGAACGACGAATGACCGTACGAATTGCCAGCCAAAGGGATTCCTACGCGATCGATGAGTTCATCGGAAGAACGGAAGGGGCATCGATTTACCACGAATTTCGGTGGTGTTCCGTCATCGAGGAATGCTTTGCCCACAAATGTCATTATCTGCTGTGCGAAGGAGGCAGGGGAGAGATTCGCGGCATTCTTCCATTGGTCCACATGAAGAGCTGGATGTTCGGGAACTTTCTTGTATCCATGCCGTTCTTTAATTACGGGGGCGTCTGTGCGGAGGACGACGGGAGCAGGGACCTTCTCGTCGCAGAAGCGGTGCGGATCGCCAGGCAATCTTCCGTCAGCCATATCGAGTTCCGGCAGGAGGAACCGCTGGACAACGGCTTTCCAGTGAAAACCTCCAAGGTTTCCATGCGGCTTACATTGCCTTCCTCCCACGAGGATCTGTGGAAGTCGTTCCCCTCCAAATTGAGGAGTCAGGTACGGAAACCTCAGAAATCAGGAATGAACGTACGGGTTGGCAGGGAGGACGAACTCGACAGTTTCTATCACGTCTTTTCCGTCTGTATGAGGGACCTCGGGACTCCCGTATATCCGAAACATTTTTTCCGGAACATCCTGGTACGGTTCCCGGAATCCACATGGATTTGTTCCGTATACCTGGATACTGTGCCGATGGCGTCGGGGTTCCTAATCGCTTTTAAAGACAGACTGGAGATCCCTTGGGGAGCCTCGCTACGGCGGTACAACTCGAAAAGCCCGAACATGCTCCTGTACTGGAGTTGCCTGGAATTCGCGTGCAACCGGGGGTTCCGCTTCTTCGATTTCGGACGTTCCACGATGGGGGAGAGCACCTACAGGTTCAAGGAACAGTGGGGGGCGGTCTCATTCCCGATGTACTGGCATTACTGGATTGCGAACAATGGAACGTTGCCCGAGATCAACCCTCACAACCCCAGATACCGATTCGCAATAGAGACCTGGAAGAAACTTCCGGTATCCCTGGCCAATTTTCTCGGCCCCCGCATCGTCCGGAACATTCCTTGAGGATAGGCAGGACGATTCCTCCGGCCGCCGCTCCCGTAACCGTCCGGGACCTGTTTCGCGGCACATCGGGGCTTTTCCATGATGGATATCTCGGAAAGTTCGAGAACGAGATCAGGAGATATTTCGGGTCCAGTTTTGTATTCCTGACCTCCTCCGGAAAAACAGCGCTCGTATTGATACTTCAAGGGCTATCGTCTCTTCGGGCCCGGAAGAAGGTTCTGATCCCGGCATATACCTGCTATTCGGTCCCGTCCGCAATCGTGAAATCCGGTTTGGAGATTGTCCTGTGCGATGTGAACCCGGATACATTGGATTTCGATTATGACCAACTGGAACGCCTCGTGGACGATAAGACCCTCTGCATCGTCTCCACCCACCTGCTCGGAATACCCTCCGACGTCGAACGGACTCGCCGGATTTGCGGGGAGAAGGGGATCTTTCTCCTGGAGGACGCCGCACAGGCCATGGGGGTGGAGAACGCCGGCCGGAAACTGGGAACCCTCGGGGACGTCGGATTTTTCAGCCTCGGACGGGGAAAAAACATCAGCTGCGGCTCCGGGGGGATCATCCTCACCTCGTCCGTCGAAATTGCGGAGAGCATCAGGAAATTCCATAGTGAATTGAACAGAGAACCCGCCCGGAAATGCGCAAGGAGTGTCGTCGAGGCATTCTTCATGAAAGTGTTTCTAAACCCGTTCCTGTACTGGATCCCGTATGGATTGCCTTTTCTCCATATAGGTGAAACGAGGTTCAATTCCGTCTTTCCTGAATATCGATTAAGCAATTTCAAGGCGGGATTACTGCGTTCCTGGCGGGAAAGGATGGAACAATACAGCCGTTGCAGGAAATTGAACGGGCGTTATTACAAGGAGGCGTTTGCATTGGGGAAGGAAAAGAAGATCTATTCCCTGGATCTCCCGTACCTCCGGTTCCCCGTGTATGCGAACGACCCGAATGGGAAATCCCGGGCGTGCGCATTGTACGGAAACCTGGGAGTAAGCTCCATGTATCCCGATTCCCTGAACCGGATCGAACCGCTCCGGGAGTATTTCGGAAGGTTTGAGTGCCCGGGGGCCGAACGGGTCGCCAGCACGTTGATGACGCTTCCGACGCACATGATCGTCCGGGAACGAGACAGGGATCGCATCTGCGAGGTGCTTGAACCGTATTGCGGAACATGCGAAGGGGACCGTGCACCAAGCCAGGCAAGCAGGTAGTTCAACCGGAATGGCCAATATCCCCGATCTGCTCGATACGTTAAAGAAAGACGCCATCGTTGCGCCGCACGATCCCGGGAAAGCAAGGCGGTTTATCGAGGAATATGAAAAACGCCCCGTAGTGGACGATGACCTGCAAGCGATCTACCTGAAGCTGAAATATTTCCACGATCCCGCCAAACACACGTATTTGAACCGTATCGGGAAATTGTACCTGGAATCCAGGAAGCCGTATCTGGCGGCCCTATGCTTTCTCGAGTCAGTCCGACTTCATCCTGCCCAACCCGAGATATATCGGATATTTGAAGGGATCCGGGATTCCCTGCAGCCGGTTCCGTATAGAGGTGCCGCAGGACATGAGACGCTCGTGTCCGTCATCATGGGAACCTACAACCGAAGTACCGAAATTCTCGAAAGTGTCGAAAGTGTACTGGGGCAGACCGAGCAGGATTTTGAGTTGATCGTGATCAACGATGGCGGGGAAGTGGATGTGGAGGACCTTTTGCGCCATCGGAATTCTCCCAAGATCAAGTGCCATAAATTGCAGGAAAACATGGGGCACGCAGCGGTGTTGAACGAGGGAGTCCGGAGGTCGAAAGGCAGGTTCATCGCCTATCTCGACGACGACGACGTGTACTATCCCAACCATTTGGAACTCCTGCTGAATGCGTTGAGGGAAGGCGAAAACCAAATTGCGTATTCCAACACGAAAATGGTTACCGGCTCCATGGCGGACGGGCGCTTTCGTGCGGAGGATATAAAAGGTTTTTGGAATGTCGAATACGACAAGAACAAATTGATCGCCAACAACTTCATTTCCAATCTGTCTGTCCTGCACGAGAAAAGCGTGTTTTCGGAAGTCGGTCTGTTCGTTGAAGATTTGAGGGTAGTCATGGACTGGGAACTGTGGTTGAGGGCATCGCTGAAATATGATTTTTCACATGTGGATGCATATACGGGAGAATACAGGTTTAAGGCGACCAACATAACGACGACCAATTGTCTGTTGATGGATTTCTACGCGGAATTGGTGAGGAATTATTATTTGTATTACAGGGGGCTCGTTGCGAAACTCAAATATCTTTCATGGAAAGGGATGACAGAAGATGCCAGGATGATCTATTCCGAAATACGGGATGGGTACAAGGAATATTTCAAATCTCCCGACTCGTTTGAAGAATTGTTTAAGCTTTCTTCTTACTACCATGATGATGCCTTTTCGAATGAAATTGCGGTTGATTACTTTAACCGGAACACACGCGGATACCTTAAGTATGTCAATGAATCAAAACGTTATGGCCTCCTGGTTCCCGTGTCCCATCTGATACCCAAAAAGGTATTGAAAGTCCTAAGGAAAAGATTGGAACGGAACACCCCCAAGAGGATCCTTCCAGAGCTTTGATCCTCCACGCGTTGCGCTGATATGCAACCGAAGGTATCCATCGTCATATTGAACTGGAACGGCAAGGAGGATACCCTGGAGTGTCTGCACTCTCTCCAGCGCTCCTCGTATTCGAATTTCACTACGATTGTTGTGGACAACGGCTCAACCGACGGATCCGCTCCCGCCATCAGGAAAGCCTTTCCTGATTTGGTCGTTATTATAAATCGGGACAACTTGGGATTCACTGGTGGGAACAATATCGGGATACGGCATGCCCTAGAACACGGGGCGGAATATGTCTGGCTGCTCAACAATGACACGATTGTCGAACCTGACACTCTTGCGAAACTGGTGGCGAAAGCGGAATCATCACCAAGCACTGCCCTCCTCAGTCCGGTCATCCACTGGCACGATGATCCAGATTCGATTCAGTTTTATCTCAGTTACGTGGATTGGGGGACATACAACATCATCAATTTCTCGCAAGAGGAGCAGGAGCGATATGCAGACAGGTCCAAGGACTATAGCCTCTGGGGGACGGCCCTCTTGATCAAAAGGCCCGCTCTGGAGAAGCTGGGGGGGCTAGACGACCGTTTCTTCGCGTATGCGGAGGATGCCGAGTATTGCATGCGCGCTTCCAGAGAGGGATTCGGAATCGCTGTCGATCCCACATCGAGAATCTACCACAAAAACTCCCGAGCTACCGGGAGCAATACGGCGCCGGTTCAATGCTTTCTGCGGATCCGCAACAGATATTTCCTTTGGCGAACCTACTTGCGAGGATGGGACAGGGTCTCTTTCCTGAGAAAGTACCTCGGCGATGCGATGGAGCTCTCGGGAGAGTTGTACCAGACCAACCAGACCGTATCCCTGGATTATTGCCTCGACGGGGTCTGGTGCGCCTTCAAAAAAATCTCCGGGCCGTATACCGGGCAAGACAGGATGCCCAAGGTTTTGAAAATATTCTGGATGCAGTTTCTGAAGTTCCATCCTTTTTTCTGGAGCCTTCTGATTCAGGGAAACTACAGAAAGATATTCAGGGAGCTCAGAGTGCGTTGTCAAATCAAGTAATATATTGAATATATAGAGAGTAATATAAATATATATAAATTGTATTTATGATAGCCTAGTGTATCCAAAAATATTCTTAAATAAAATGATAGATGTAAAGTGGTTGCATGATAAGCGTTATTATACCTACATATAATAGTACAAAATACATCGGCGAGGCGATCAATAGCGTTCTTCGTCAAACCTTTACGGATTATGAAATCATAGTGGTTGATGACGGTTCAACGGATAATACTAAGGAAATAATTGATAATAATTTTCCACAAGTCAGATATTATTATTTACCACATCGCGGAGTGTCCAGAGCGAGAAATTACGGAATCCAAAGGGCACGCGGGGAATTTATTGCCTTCCTTGATGCTGACGATCTGTGGTTACCTGAAAAGTTGGAGAAGCAAATAGGTGTATTTAATGCCGATCAGGAATTGATGCTGGTTTTTACCGAACATCGGTTTTTCGACTCCAACGGAATCAGGGAAGCGACTTTTTCGAAAAAGGAAAGGCTTATGACTGGGGATATCGTAAAAAACATTTTTCTTTACAGCCACGTGGCACTCCCAACGGTTATGGTCAGAAAGAATGTATTTCAAGAAATAGGTTACTTCGAAGAGAACCTGAACGTGGCTGAGGACGACAACTTATGGATTCGCATCGCCCTGAAATTCAGAATCCATCTCCTCGATGAAGTGCTTGTTCATTGCAGGATGACGGAGAATAGCCTCAGTCGAATTACAAGCAATGTTGTCACTGGAGTTTTAAAAAATGTTGAACTGATAGAAAATAAATATCCAGATCTAAGAAAGCGCTTGGGGCGAGTTAATATACGGCGAAAAAAATCTTACATTTATTCAGATTACGGCTATTTCTATTTTTCTAATGGCGACTATGAAACGTCTAGACGATGTTATTTGAAATCCATTACTTATTATCCCAATATAAGTAGCCTTATTTATATGTTTTTCTCCCATTTCCCGACCTCGATTATTGAAAAAGTTAGAGTATATAAGAGAAAATATAAATTTAGCCATCCAAAATCAACGTAGTAGTCCCCAAAAACACTTGCTTCCGGGCGCTATAAATGGCCGATAAAGAAAATTTTCATTGCCCTTAAGTTATTAATAACATTGGTAAAATTCGTATTTTCCACAGATTTGCCTTGGACATGATCCCCTCATTGAATCCGGGGAGCAATCCGAAGACGGATCCGATGGCGCCCGCGATCGAAAGCCGCTGAAGTGGAGCCGGACGGCGCCGCACGGATCGTATTCCTGACCGACGACCTCGGAGGGGGAACGGGGAACCATCTGCTTTCCTTGATGAAGCATTGGGACAAAAGCAGGTGGAAGGTGGAAATCCTCAGCAGGGCTCGCCTCACTTCCCGTATTTCTCCCGACGTGCCCGTATCACGGATACCTTCCGACGGGTTGCTCAACATGTACCCGATTGCCCAGATTCGGTCTTTGGGGCGAATCCGAAAACATTTCAAGGACAGCCCTCCAGATATAGTCCATTCCTATTTTTTCTGGTCGATCCTCTTCGGCAGGTTACTGAAACGGGAAGGAAAAATCAGGAGATTGATCGAAAACCGGGAGGACCAGGGATTCAATTGGGGGGTCCACGAATACTCATTGCTTCGCCTGACGCGGGGACTACCCGATCGTATCATCTGCGTTTCGGATGCGGTAAAAGAGACAGTGATAAAGCGGGAACGGGTGGACGAAGACCGGATCGTAGTGATCCGGAATGGAGTCGAGGCCCTCCCCGAAGCAAGGGTGGAAGCGGCGGGAACCCGGAAGGAATTGGGCATAGGGGAGGACCAGCTCGTGGTCGGCATGGTCGCCAATTTTAATCGTTCCATTAAAGGCGTATCACGATTCCTGGATGCTGTCCCGGAGATTGTCCGGGCTGTTCCGTCAGCACGTTTTCTTCTCCTCGGCAGGGGGAAAGAAGAAATGGCACTGCGGGAAAAATCCTTGGCCTTGGGGGTCGACCCTTTTGTTATCTTTGCCGGTTTCAAAACGGACATCCATCGTTATTATGCCATCATGGATGTCTCTGCGCTTACCTCCTTCTCCGAGGGGTTGTCCATCACATTGCTGGAGTCCATGCGTTGCGGGATCCCCGTCGTGGCGACCCGGGTGGGCGGGAATCCCGAGGTGGTCGTCGATGGTGTGACAGGGTATCTCGTTCCGTCCGGTGACGTCCCCGCCTTCGCATCAAGAACCGTGGAACTCCTTCTCGACAAGGATCTCCGAAGGCGCATGGGGGAAGAGGCGCGTCGTCGTGTGGAACGGCACTTTCTGCTTCGAGATGTCGCACGCCGCTACGAAGAAATCTACGAAGGGTTGCTTTCCCGGATATGAACCGCGTGAGGGAATCTTCCCTTGTGAGAAAGGAATCGCTGGTTCCATTTTCCTTGCTTCTCTTCTACTTGATCTTGGAGTATGGCCGACCTCAGGACCTGCTGCCATTCGTCCGTGTACTGCATTTACCGGCAATCATCACGGTCCTACTGGCGTTATCTGTCATCAATTCCGGGAAATTCCAATTATTAAAGGATAAACAAACCGTTTTTTTCCTGTTTCTATTTGGCCTCATGGTTATCCACGGGCCCATCGCTGTGAACAATTACTGGGCCCTCATGATCTTTATTGCCATGGCGGGTAATTTCATCGTCTTTCTTGCACTGATTCGTTACGTGGATACCCCGGATAAATATAATAGACTGCTGAAAACATGGTTTGGAATTCATGTTTTTCTCGCAATTCACGGAATTGCAAAAAAGGGGACAGGCGTCGGCGGCTTTCTGGGGGATGAAAACGATTTTTGCATGACAATAAACATGATCATCCCATTCTCCTTTTTCCTTGCCATGAACGCGGCAGGGAAAAAGAAAATATTTTACATCGTTCTTTCCGGTTTATTTTTTTCTGCTATCCTCATCAGTTTTTCAAGGGGAGGATTTGTTGGCCTGATGGCCGCATTTGCCTATTGTTGGCTGAAAACAAAAAGAAAATTATTAACTGCAATCATTATGGGTGTTTTAACGGTCTTCGCGATCGTTGTTGCCCCTCCCGCATATTGGGATGAAGTTCGTTCGATCACGGAAGAAGGGGCTGACACAGGGACAGGAGAAGAAAGGGTCTACGAATGGAAAATCGGATGGCACATGTTCCTCGACAATCCGATTATAGGGGTCGGGCAAGGCAACTTTCCATATGTGTTCCAAAAATATGAATTACAGGTAACCGGTTCTGATGAACCGTTTTATGGAAGATCTGTCGCCGGAAGAGCAGCTCATTCCATCTATTTCACAATGCTCCCTGAGTTAGGCATCCTTGGAACTTGTATTATTTTCGGTATGATTTACTACACCTTTAAAGATCTAAGAACAATAAGAGCCAATATATTAAAAAAGAATTATAAAGAATCAAACCAATCGTCGGACAAGTATTTGTCCATAGTCTTAGCATTAGAAGGGGCACTAGTAGCATATCTTGTCAGCGGCGTTTTCATATCCACTTTATATTACCCGAATCTTTGGATATTGATGGGGTTCATCATTTCCTTAAAATACATCGTGATCAAGGGTTTGAAAATTGATACGGCCTGATCTCTTCAGAATTTTCGTTATAAAATTCATTGATTCATGAAACTTATCCTTTCGTCAAAATTGATTCTCGCGAAACTGATAACTTCCGTCGGAATTCCGGGAGCTATGATACGGAACCGAACTGGAAAACAATACTTGATATTGATGTACCATCAGATTTTCCCCTCAGATCAGGTAAAACCATGGGTTCAGGCAGGCATGTATGTCGATCCGGACACGTTCGAAATGCATATCCGGGTTCTTAAACAATATTTTCAAGTGGTCTCCTTGTTCGAGAAATTCTCCACGATCCCGACTGCCAAGAATTCAAAATCGATCCGCCCTGCGTGCATTCTTACCTTCGACGACGGGTGGCGGGATTTCTACGACTTTGCCTATCCAACTCTGAAACGTAACCAGGTGCCGGCAACCATCTTCCTCCCGACCGGATATATCGGGACGAACGACTGGTTCTGGACGGACCGTTTGGCATGGCTCCTGACAATTGCATTTTCCTCTCCGAGACCGGATAAACCGGGAAACCCTCTGTTGGAGAGGATCGCAGGGATTCAGGGGGCATATGAGGAACGGTTGGAAGCGGCGATCAATATGTTGAAAAACCGGAACGACCAGGAAATCGAGGAAGTCATCGCAGCACTGATGGAAAGGGCAGGTATTGAGGCTACCCCCAATCAACGGGTTTTCCTTAACTGGGAGGAGGTCCGGGAAATGCGGGGATCGGGACTTGTAACCTTCGGTTCACACACTCACAACCACCGGATCCTCGTCCATTTAAAGGAAGACGAAGTCAGGGAGGAATTGGCCCTGTCGAAGAAAATCCTCTTACGGGAGGGAGTGGTCGATCCTTCGTTCATCCCCTTTTGTTACCCGAATGGAAATTCAAATCAACGGATCGCCTGCATGGTGCGGGAAGAGGGGTATCACGCGGCGGTTTTAACCGGAAAGGGATGGAACGACGGAGATGCATCTCCTTTCGAACTGAAACGGGTGGCGATCCATCAGGATATGACGGCATCCAGGGAAATGTTCGGATGTCGGGTCGCTGGTATCCTGTAAATTACCCAGTCAAGATTCCCGTGAGGATATGTCATGTTATATCCGGCGATCTGTGGGCCGGCGCGGAAGTGATGGGGCTCCGCCTGCTTACGGGTTTGGCCGGGATGAAAGAGGTTGAGCTTTCAGCGATCCTCCTGAACGAAGGGAAACTGGCCTGGGAGATCCGGACTCTGGGAGTTCCGATCGACGTCGTCGATGAGGCACAGCTGAATTTTTTCCAAATCTACAAACGTTTCCATGAAAATCTTAGAATGTTCCAACCGGATATCGTTCACACCCACCGCTTGAAGGAAAATATCTTGGGATACCTCTCCTCAAGGAAAGCTGGCCGGGGGATCTCCTTGATCTGCACCCAGCACGGATTGGATGAACCGCGATTGCATTGGAAATGGAAATTGTTGTCCAGAGCCAATCGTTATGTTTTGTCCGGGCATTTTCAGAATATCGTCGCGGTTTCGGAGGATATACGCATTACGTTATCAGAAAAGTATGGATATCCTGCGGAAAAGATAGTCGTGATTCACAACGGGACAGAAACCCCGGAGGAGATTCAATCTGACGGGGGAATTCATCCTTTCACGATCGGTTCCGCCGGAAGATTTTTTCCAGTCAAGGATTATCCGTTTCTCGTGGAGATTGCCGCCGAAGTAAACCGGTATGCCAAGGATATCCGTTTTGAACTCGCGGGGGAAGGTCCCGAGATTGAAATTATTAACGATCGAATCCGGCGATACGGTTTACAGGAAGTTTTCCACCTCAGAGGATTCATGGAAAACATGTCGGAATTTTACACAGGACTGGATCTATACATTAACACCTCCCTCCACGAGGGATTCCCGATGAGCGTTCTGGAAGCCATGTCCCACGGACTTCCAATAGTTGCACCGAAAGAGGGCGGAATAAAGGAAGCGGTGGGGGATGGGGAGCAGGGGTTCCTGGTTGAGGGAAGGGATCCGAAACGATACGCGCAAAAATGCCTCGCGATTTACCAGGATCGAAACATGAGACAGCGCATGGGAGTCGCATCCAAGGAGAAGGTCGCGAGGGAGTATTCGATAAAATCGATGGCGGAAAAATATTACGAATTGTATGTTAAGGTATTGTCGCAATCGGGCAGGGCGAACCTTATGTCAGGTGCACCGGGATGAAGGACTGGTTCGCTGATCGATGAAAGTCCTTTGGTTGTCCCACTTTCTCCAGTTTCCGCCGAAAGGAGGGGCGTTACAGAGAAGCCATAACCTGCTCCGGCAAATTGCTGGGCGGCATGAGGTTCATCTCGTCTCTCTGAACCAGAGGAAAAATCTTCCGACCCGGATCGCGATCGAAGAGGCTGCCGGATTCCTGAAGGGTATTTGCAAACGGGTTGAAGTGTTCCCCATCCCGTCGGATGCGTCGAACTGGCGCTGGATGACGATGACGATGACCAGTTATCTTCGTTCTTCCCCATACGATGTCAATTGGCTGATGAATCACGACATGGCAAACTTCATAGAACGAATATCAAAAACGGAAACGTATGATCTTGTACATGTAGATACGATCGGGCTCTATCCATATGTTGCCCCGTTTTCCGGAATTCCCCTCGTGTTGAATCATCATAATATCGAATCCCATATGATGCGGAGACGATATGAGAAGGAAAAGAATGGTCTATATAAAATATACTTCCGCAGGGAATCATCGAAGATTGGGCGATATGAGCGGGATGTGTGCGGTAAGTGTGACATGAACCTGGTGGTATCGGACCTTGACGGATCACGTTTGAAAGAAAACGCAGGAAATATTCGTTTTGCCGTGATTCCGAATGGCGTGGACATCGAATATTTTCAGCCCCAAAAAACGATCGGTGAATGCAGGGAGGGATTGATCTTTGCGGGTGCGATGGATTGGTATCCCAATCGGGAAGCAGTCCGGTTCTTCTTGAAGGAAATATGGCCAATGCTTCGGGAAGAAAAACCGGATAGGCCGATAACTTTTATCGGGAGAGATCCTCCCCGGGAGTTGTTGGAGGCAGCGAAGAACTCCGCCATCCATGTTCCTGGTTTCGTGGATGACGTAAGGCCGTACCTGGATGATGCAAAAATCTATATCTGTCCGATCCGGGACGGGGGAGGCACACGGCTGAAGATCCTGGATGCATTGGCTATGAGGAAACCCTTGGTTGCAACCGGGATGGCCGTCGAAGGTCTCGACCTCCACGAGGAAGTGCATTATTTAAGGGCGGAGACTGCAGCAGAGTTTTTGGCCCAGATCAACCGGCTCGAAAGCGATTCCAATTTATGCCAGACAATAGCTTCAGCGGGGCAGGGATTCGTTCAGGAACGTTATTCCTGGGACGTGATAGGTGAGAAGCTTGCCGATGTTTACCAGGAGACGGTTCGTCTTCGCGGGGATCTTCGATAATTCGGCACTAATACCAATTATGGAACATCGATTTCAAAGTTGAAAGGATTGGTTGGAGGGTGTTTTTTATTATTCTGTTTATTAACAATGAGTTTCATTGAGGCATCAATTTTGCGTGTAAATTCGCACCTAACGCTCGGTAACCTTCCTTCGATGGACAGAAAGACAACAAATTGCCGGACACGACGACAGGCCCAAAATCGATGTATCTTTACTCATGGGGGTGCGGATTATGAAGGGGTTGAATGCTTTTATTGCAATTCTATATTTCTGCCTGATCGCGGGTATTCCGTCTGGTTCCATGGCGGCGGCAATCCCATCTCCTCCAACGAAATTGGTGATAGGTGCATCGGTGCCTCCGATTAGCCCCGTTCCAATCACTCCGCCTGGGAATGATGGGTTGTTGTCGGGGATGACTCTCGAAAAATACCAGATTCCCTCAGGGTGGTCGTTGTTGAAAGCTCAGGGATTTGAGGGGGCATGTCCTGCCGGAGAGGAATGCGGAATATGGGGAAGTCGTGTTACAAGCACTCGGCCACACACAGGCAGCAAGTCGATCGAAGGCGATTACGCCGGGGACCAATCAAGCGCGGGGTGGGTACTGACTCCAGGGAACACAGGACCTTTCACTGAAATATACGTTTCCTTTTACGAGTATATCGAGTCCCAGGCATTATTTAATGATGAAATGTTTCTTCTGTCCATTATGAAGCGAGGACCCGACGGGGAAATACAGGATCAACATTGGTTTATAGATTGGTTTTGGGCAACAGACGAGAGTGGGAATCTAACATACAATGGCCCTAAGGCAGCAATGTATATTCTCGGTGAATATTCCATCGGTACAGGTGGTGGAGTCGAATACCGATATAGCGGTAAATTGGATTATGTCCCAAAGGGGTCGTGGGTCCAATGGGAGGTTTGGTACAGACAGAATACGCCTGGAAGCAACAATGGTTTTTGTCGTATTTATAAAAATGGAAACTTGTTTGTTTCTGCAGAAAATAAGAATTTGAACAATCAAGCCGACATGAGCGATTCCCAAATTATGGTTGGTGGTGTATATACCAAATTGGTCTGGATGACAGATTATCCTGCTTGTACCCAATGTAGCAATGCACCAGGGATAGGTACGGATGCCTGTACTCCATCAAAAAACTTGTGGGGGCAATCCTTTAGCAATCCGCATTGTGGCCCATCGCTTCCAAGTTTCAAGCGGTTTTTCGACGATATTATTATCATGAAGAGGTGACTATCTGTAGAGAAATAATTAAGAGCATACAGGTAGAACGAAATGGGTTGAATATGAGTTAATACACAATTGGAATGTCCGCACATATCATTGCATTTTATCGGGAATAAAATTAAAATAATAGTGCTATTCGAAGAATTAATAATAAGACATTTTTGCTTTATAAATATTAAATGTTTTGTTAATTCAGTAATTTTCCATTTTTCTTTTTTCACCTCGGTATGATTGAAAATATATTTTACATATTTGTGGCGTTGACTGTTTTTGTGTACTTAGGATATCCAATATCTTTAAGTATTTTGAGTATTTTTTTGCAAAATTCACATCAATTTGAAAAAATGTACCCGGCCGTTACAATAATTATTACTGCATACAACGAAGAAGATAAAATAAGAGAAAAAATTGAAAATTCTATTTCAGTCGTGTACCCAAAAGAGAAGCTCCAGATTCTAATTGCGTCCGATGGATCTACTGATAGAACAAATGAAATCGTGGAAAGTTTTGAGAAGCAAGGGGTAGGACTTCTTTCGATTCCCGTTCGTGGGGGGAAGGAAAAAGCCCAAAAAGAGGCCATAAGGAGGTCTAATGGGGATATCATTGTTTTTACGGATGTCGCTACGAGACTGGATCCAAAGGGGATTGAACAGATTGTTTCCAATTTTTCCAACCCAAGTATAGGATGTGTGAGTAGTGAAGACCGAGTGATTGGAAAGGATGGGAAACCCAGTGAAGAGGGTTTCTATGTCCGTTATGAAATGTGGCTACGGAGGTTGGAGTCGAAGGTTAATTCACTGGTTGGACTCAGTGGGTCTTTTTTCGCGGCAAGAAAATCGGTTTGTCAAGATTTCTCTGAAGAATTAGATAGCGATTTTAGGACCTTGCTGAATAGTGTAAAAAAAGGCTTGCGAGGTATCAGTGATCCATTAGCAATCGGTTATTACCGTAATATTTCGGACCAGAATCTTGAGTTTGAAAGAAAAATCCGAACGGTATTACGCGGACTCACCCTGTTTTTTAAAAATATCGAATTTCTGAATGTTTTTAAATATGGCTTATTTTCTTACCAATATCTCTGTCATAAACTTCTTAGATGGTTAGTGCCTATGTTCTTAATCATTGTTTTTTTATCCAATATCTATCTTGCCAGTACTTCCTTAATTTATTTTATCCTATTTCTAATTCAATTAACGTCAATATTTTTTGTCATTGGGAAAAGGTTAAATATAATATCCTCCACTCCAATGTTAATAAATGTTATAATATATTTTATTACAGTAAACATGTCGATTCTAATTGCATGGTATAGATATCTTAAAGGAGAACGGATAATTATATGGAACCCGTCAGAAAGATAACAAAAAAGGAATTATATGTCCATATTAATGATATATATTGATTGTTGGAAATATCCCATTAAAGTTATTGTTTTGGAGTAGTTTTTTTTAAAGTATCATGTTGTTTCTATATTAATAAACTTGCTATATATATCGGCATTATTATTATTATTTTTCTATTCATATATTAAATAACTGCCAAAAACTGATTTATAATTTTGCTATTAATATAGCAACCACTTGTTATGCAATTCGTTTAGTAGTTTTAAATAAAATGTGACAATATGTTTATACAGTAATTATTTTAATGAATTTCATTTTACAAGGAGATATAATGGATAATAAATTATCTGTTGGTGAAAATGAATTAACTGAAAGACAAAAAAGAGAGAGCGAGTATTATAATATTTATACAAATAAATTAGACGTAGAAAACGTTGATTTTGATCCAGTAGATGGAATTCAAAAAAGGCCTTGGAATTCTTATTGGTATGTATATGATTTAGTTAGAATGTATTACAATAAAGATAAAAATAAATTATTGGATTTTGGGTGTGGGTGGGGGGAAACATCTGTTCGGTTCGCAAAAATCGGGTATGAAGTATATGGTTTTGATATATCGGAAGGAAATCTTAAAGTTGCAAAAAAACTAACGAGAAAATATGGCTTTCAGAACCAGGTTGAATTTTCTTTACAAATTGCAGAAAATCTTAATTATCCATCTGGCTATTTTGACATAATAGTTGGATTTGATATATTGCACCATGTTAATATTAAATCAGCAATATTGGAGTGTAAAAGGATTCTTAAAGATGGTGGAGTCGCAATATTTAGAGAGCCGGTAGAAGTTCCTATAATTGACTATATTCGAAATACTAAAATAATTAAATATATTATTCCAAACGAAAAAAATTTTAATGTTTCAGAACATATAACACAAGATGAGCGGAAACTTAATAAAGAAGATTCAGAAATAATTAAAAATGTTTTTCCGGATATAAAAGAGGAAAAATTTTGTTTTTTATCTAGGTTTGATCGTTATTTTCGGAAATACTATCGAAGATCATCTCCCCTTGAGATCATTGATCGAAAAATATTCAACATATTTCCATTTTTCAGAAAATATGGAGGAGACACTGTATTTATTTTAAATAAAAAATAAACATTTTATATTTTATAGTTATGAACCGATATAACATTACTTTAATGGTATTTTATTAGGTAATACCTTTTATTAATATTGCATCTTTACATCTTCTTGCGGGTTACTCCTGCTTCCTAATTATCTCCTCGATTCTTCCAATTTCTTAACTTTATACCTATTGATTTCAGTGGAACTGAATAACAATAGTTCCGATTTTATACGCTAATCGATTCCGACAGTACCACGGAAAAACCGGTAAGAAATCTAATGTGCATCGATCAGACATCGAGTATCGCTGCGCAAGTTTTCTGGCCTCGGACAACAATCTCTCATTTCTGTCAAGTCCTATTACCCTATCAGCACCCATCAGAGCCATTTCAACAGCTTGCCTGCCAGCGCCACATCCAAAGTCGAGAACGGTCTTTCCCTTGATGATGTCGAAGAAGTCGCCGCCAAAGAACTGCTTGAGCTTTGTAGCCTTCAGACTCGACTCATGAATCTCCGAAAGAGAGTTTCCCGGCGGTGCCATTCTTCTCAGTATCCGATAACCGACTCAACCACCGATAATTCCCATAAATGTACTTCTCTGCATTATAAGATTAGCAGTTTTTTTAACTCAATTTTTACGACCCCTCACAATTTTCTCCGATAACCCGTTGATTCAACAAGGGGGGAGTCGGGAAATAATCGAAAGTAGTCACACCTTACGAGTGACCCGTCCCCCTGAAACCTCTCTAACAGCACAAGGGTTTCCACCGTCGTAGAAACGCGCTTCGGAAACCATGTTCCCATTGGAGAATATAATATCCGAAAACCGACAGCAATTATTTTAGACGGGAACCAGCGGTCAGCGTTGGCGGCGACTCGTTCCCTGGGGATGAAAGGGATCGAGGTAGTTGTTGGCGCCGAGAAGGGGAGATCCCTGGCGTCCTCATCAAGATTTTGCAATAGGGTTTTCTCCTACCCCGCGCCGGATACCGATCCCTCGGCTTTTCTTCGCGCTGTGCTGGAGACGGCCAAGCGATACGTCAACCCGGTCCTTTTCCCTATGACGGATATGACCGTTAACGAGATCCTGCTCCACCGGAACCTCTTCCCGAAAAACGTGGAGATTCCGTTTTCGGATCATGATCGGTACGAAGCTCTCACCGACAAGGAGAACCTGTTCCGGCTGGCGATGAAATTGAAACTCCCAATGCCGGAGACGTTGTTCTCGTCGGATTTCACGAGCAATGAAGACCTGATATCGGAAGCTGCGAAGATGGGATTTCCGCTGGTGGTCAAAGCGGCCCATTCGCGGGCCTTTATATCTGGGAAATACGTTTCGTCCTCGGCGGTGTATGCGAACGATCCTGACGAACTGAGAACTGTAATAGGGATGGCCCCGTTTGACCAGGTCAGGTGCCTTGTACAGAAGAAGATCCAAGGTCCCGGCATCGGGATATTCCTGCTCGCACGGAATGGAGATGTCCTTGCCAAATTCGCCCATCGGAGGATCCGGGAAAAACCTCCCTCCGGAGGGGTAAGCGTTCTATGCGAAAGCATCCGACCGCCCGCAGAGGCGCTGGCCACGGCTACCCAATTGATATCAATTAACCGCTTGCATGGAGTCGCGATGGTCGAGTTCAAATGGGACGCTATAGATAACCGTCCGAAGTTGATCGAGGTCAATGCGCGGTTCTGGGGTTCCTTGAATCTGGCAATTCGGGCAGGGGTGGATTTTCCGTTTTTACTTTACCGGCTGGCGACGGGGGAGAATGCCGAGGGCCCCGTCGAGTACCGCATCGGCATGAAATCGCGTTGGGAACTCGGTGATCTCGATCATCTCCTCATTCGCCTGAAAAGGGATCCGGACCACCCCTCGGTGGCCGGAACACGGGTGAGGAAGCGGGATGCCGTCTCGGATTTTTTCGCTGATTTTTTCCGGCGCTCGGTCGTTCACGAGGTGTTTCAATGGGATGACCCCGGACCGTTCCTGTTCGAGGCGAGGGAATACTTCAGAAATCTCATGAACCGTGCCTGAACCATCCTCGATCAGCAGACGGTCAATCCGATGGATACAGCATGGCATGGCCGGACTGTACTGGCGCTATATGGGGGCAGGTATCGGGAATCCTCAAATACCTCGTTCGACCGGATCCGTCCTCTTTCTATGCCAGGGAAATGTCTGCCGCAGTCCGTTTGCGGAGAGGTATTTCCGGAAGATTGCGGGAGACAGGATTCTCCGGGGAATCCGATCCCAATCAGCAGGCCTGGACGTCCGGGTATCAGTTCCTCCGCCGGATCTCGCCGTCAATGTCGCGAAGACCCTTGACGTTGACCTGGCGGATCACCGGTCGAAGCCTGTCACGGCGGATATGATCGAGGAAAGCGATATGATTTTCGTCATGGAGCATCGACAAGCTGCATTCCTGCGAAGGACTTTCCCTGGGCAAGATCCAAAAATCTTTTTACTACCGATGTTTGACACTGAACCTCTCCCGGCCTGGGACTATGCCCGGCGATTCAACATCTCCGATCCGTACGGAAAGTCGGCGAAGGACTTTGTGGAATGCTTCCGAAAGATCGAGAGTTCTATCGATGGGTTCCTTTCGCGATCGGATCTTCATCCGAGCCCATGATCCGTTGGTGTTTCCATCCCTTATCCGGAATTGGACCAGCATTAAGATCTTCGGGGGATAGTTGCCGACCGACGACGCGTCGATGGCTCCACGATCTGATCCAGGCCCCGATCCGTCGCCAATGTTGGAAGGTTCACTCTCCGAGGCGGTGCGTTTTCCTTGATGCGGGATAATGATCAAATACTTGAAAGGCGGGGATCCTAACATTTGGAGATTATTCGTTGTTGAAAAATATATTTCATAATACAAATATTGGGCAAATAACTCGATTTATTATAGTAGGTATTATGAATACTTTACTGGATCTCCTATTGCTGAATATGATGACGCTGGTTAGTTCCGTAAAAGATGGACTTGGGTATTCCGCCCAAAAAGCGTGTTCTGCAGGGATAGCAATTCTATTCAGTTATATGTTAAACAAGCATTGGGCATTTAAATCTATTCAATCAAGGAGAAATTATATTGAATTCGGTAAATTTATTACTATAAGCCTTTTTTCTATGGCCATCCAGGTCATCGTTGCTACAATTATGGTTTCATTTATACGTCCGTTATTCCATATGTACGGTCCATTTCTGACGAATGCTCAACTGTGGGTGAATATCGGTGGAATTTCAGGGTCGTTCTTCAGTGCTATCTCGAATTTTCTGGGATATAAACACATCGTCTTCTCAAGGAATGCGCGTGCCACGCTAAAAAAAACTGCGAATATTACGGAACCCGTTTGAAAATGGATTTTAATGACACTAAGAAATCTTTCGACTTAAATATTTCGATAATAATGCCCTGTTATCGAGGAGAACAATACATAGAAAATGCGATCCGATTGGTGGGAGACGAGGTAGGAAAGTTCGAGGACCGGTTTGAACTTATCGTGGTCGTTGATGGTTTGTTGGATAGGACATATGAAAAGGCATGCAATATGCGGGAGGATCATACATATTTAAAAGTCGTCGGGTATGAAAAAAACCGGGGGAAGGGATATGCCGTTCGTTACGGGACCGAATTCTGTCGTGGAAAATATATTGTATTTCTTGATAGCGACATGGACTATCACCCGGGGTCCATCAAGAAACTTCTTCAATATGCGGTGGATAATAACGCGAATATCGTTGTAGGAAACCGTAGAGATAAGGGCAGCATCTTCGTTTACCCGATGATCCGGAAATTGGCGAGTATCGGATTTAATTGCTATGTAAATGTCTTATTCCCAAATTTGAAAATAAGCGATACCCAGGCAGGGATTAAATTAGTTGATAGATCTTCTGCGACGAAAATATTCAAGATATTAGAAGGAAACACCTTGGCGGATGGTTTTATATATGACATCTGTTTGCTTGTTCTTGCCAGAAAATTGGGGATGAGAGTTGTAGAATCGCCCTGTGTATTCAAGATGCAATCGAGTACCATCGGCGTAGGAAAGAAATTTGTCGGTACGGCGTTTAAAATGGCGAAAGAAGTGCTCGAGTTAAAAAATGTCATTAAAAACAATAGAATATTAATACAATAAATTCCGGCGCCCTGTTAACTGTCTGCTTACGGTTGAACCTTCCCCATGTGTCGGGTAATAAGGAAAATCCCTCCCACCAAGGATGCAAGAAGGGATGCCAGGCTTAAACCAACGAGCGGGCGCCACAGGGATGGGGCGTACTCCCACGTGACAGTGTGCTTCCCGGGGGAGACAAAGACTCCCCGGAAGTACAGGTTCACGCGAAACGCATCTGCCGGGGCACCATCGACACGTGCTTTCCAGCCCGCGGCATACCGCTCCGT
>Ga0316603_10000193_pt1 | contig 33519 bp, 31 predicted proteins | sample OWC_soil_day10_n_FD_207649 | JGI IMG/M metagenome (GOLD analysis project Ga0316603, IMG submission 207649) | Wetland soil microbial communities from Old Woman Creek delta, Ohio, United States - OWC_soil_day10_noCT | ecosystem: Environmental > Terrestrial > Soil > Wetlands | place: USA: Ohio... | reverse complement strand
GGGAGCGCAAAGCGGGATCCTTGGCCAGGCGTCGCGCCGCATGCTGGTGCATTCGCAGGCTGCGCAGCTCGGCTGCGCCGGTTCGCTCGACAGTGTGATATCGGGTCGCCCGGCCGCGACCTTCCACAGTGAGCCTTCCCTCCGAGCGAAGACTGTCCAGGATGCGCCACAGCGTCGGTTGGCTCACGCGTGGTCGCACCAGGAGCATGATCTCGGGTGCGCGCAGCCCCGCCGGCTCTGACATGAGCAGCTGCAGTACCTGCTCGCGCGTTGTTGGGTGCATACGATAGGGCGAGTCATTTGAATCAATAATGAATAGATAATAGAGGCGGTGGCTTGCGCGCGCAACGTGATCCGGTGACCCGCCGAGGTGGCAGCGATGCGTGCACCGACCACCTGCAAGTCCGTGAGGCGGAGTCTTACAGCCGCTACCGTCATCCGCCTACTGAGCCCGCGGCCCGTGCCTGCGAGCATTCCTGCGTCCCGCGATTCTGCGGGCACCCACTCAGGAGGCTCCATGAACCGCAATCTCACGAATGCACTGCTCGTCGTCTTCGCCGCCATGTCTGCGCCGGCGCTGGCGGGCGACAACAAGGGTCCGACCATCGCCGAGAAGCCCGGGCTATCGCAGCCCGGCGACGTCTCGCCGCCGGTCGCGCAGGCCATGGTCGACGATGTGAACATCGGCGTCGCCGTCGCGACCGACGGCCAGGTGCCGGCCGACAGCAGCCTCGACAACTTCCTGCCCGGTGAGGACATCTACCTGTCGATGGATGTCAGCGATGCACCGGCCGGAACCGCGATCAAGGTCGTGTGGATCGGGCCTGGCGACCAGCAGATCGCCGCGCAGGCCAAGACGGTTGCCGCGGGCGTATCCACGCTCACGTTCGTCCAGCAGGACACCCGGAGCTGGAAGCCTGGCGACTATCGCGCCGAGGTCTGGGTGGGCGACGAGAAGGTCGACGACGAGGTCTTCGACATCGTCTCGACGCGAAGCGCGCGCAAGTAGCGCCACTCAACGGAGGATCCCACCGTGAGCGATACCAAGCACGATTCGAGGGTGCAGGGAGAGGGCGATTACCAGTCGGCTCGCCGTTATCGCCGGGACGTGGAGGAGTTCGTCGCACGGAGCGACATCGAGGAACTCGCCCGTGATGCGGCGCCCGCGTCCGAAGCCGAGCACCGGGAGATGATCGAGGCAGAGCGGGAAGGCCGGGCCCGCGCCAAGGGCCGGAAGCCCGGGAACAGCCCGAGCGAAAGGTAAGGGCCGATCCCGTCTGGACCGGCCGGCGCCGGGGATGCGATCCGCATCCCCGGCGCCTTTTTTATCATCAACGGTTGCGTTCGCTCGCCTGCTGGGCGCGTGACGCACCGATCGCGGTCTTGACGTGCTTTCGCTCCTCGGGCGGCGGCAGCACCGCCTTCATTCCCAACGACTGGATCCAGAGCTCCCGGCACCATCCCTGGGAGTGGTAGAGGTGCTCATCCTCCTGCTCCTCGACTTCCTCGTAGGCCGCCGTGACTGCCTTCGCGGATTCACCCTTGAGCTTCTTCGCGCACTTGCCGATCAGCTCCCAGTTGAGGTGGTCCTTCGTCTCCGCGATCACGACGCATTCGCAGGCCACGAGCTCGGCTTCCTCCGGCGTCCCGTTCTTCAGCGCCATCTCCATCGCCTCGACGAGCGCGCCCCCGAGGTGGCGGACGATCTTTCGCCCGGGGGTCTGCGCCGAAGCGTCGATCTCGAGGCTCCGGCAGACGTCGGTCAGTGCCTCGACGTGCGAGCGCGTCTCGTCGAGGTATTTCTCCCACTCTTCCCGCAGGTCGTCGTTGACGGCGCACTTGATCGCCGTCTGATAGACCTGCAGCCCGCCCTTCTCGTGCTCGAGCGCCTGCAGGATCAGGTTTTCGAACTGTTTCGTATCCATCTCCAGGTCCTCCGTCGTCGGTTTCAGCGCAACGCGCGCCCGCTGGAGAATGAGCGCGCGGCGCGACGGTTCATGTCGGCGGCGGCCCCATCCCCGTGTCGGACGGCGCCCGGCGTCAGCGCTCCGTCCTACAGCGATGCGCGGCCGGGTCCTATACAGGCGTCACCCGAGGCTCGCCAGAATTCACCTGCCTTCGAAACGCAACTCACACCAGGAGGAACACATGGGAAACATGCATCGTACGGACAGCAATCCGACCCACCGCGATCCGAGCACCGGCGAGTCCGCTGCACGGCCGGTCGGCACGGCTGCGGGCGGCGCGTTCAATCCGAGCGTGCACGACATCTACTGGCGGGAAGCGTTCAAGCGCGAACCCTATTACAGCGCCGACTACACCTACGACGACTACGCCCCGGCGTATCGCACCGGTTACGAGGCGGCCGGCCAGTATCTCGGCCAGAACAAGCACTTCGACGACCTCGAGCCCGAGCTGCGCGCGAACTACGAGCGCATCAAGGGTAAGTCCCGGCTGGCCTGGGAAAATGCCAAGGATGCCGTTCACGCCGCGTGGCATCGAGTCGAACGGATCATGCCGGGCGACTTCGACAACGACGGTCGCTGACCGTCAAGGAGAGAACGAAATGAACCTGATCATCTGGTTGGTCGTCGGGGGCATCATCGGCTGGCTCGCGAGTCTCGTGATGAAGACGGACGCCCAGCAGGGCATGATCCTGAACGTCATCGTAGGAATCGTCGGCGCCTTGCTCGGAGGCTGGCTGCTGTCGCCATTGCTTGGGGCCGGAACAGTCAACCAGGGCGACTTCAGCCTGATGGGACTTCTGGTCTCGTTCGGCGGCGCAATCATCCTGCTCTTCGTGGTGAATCTCTTTCGCCGGGGAGCGGCCCGGTAGCCGCGCTCGTTCGAGACTGACCGCCGTACGTCCCGCGTGACGTGCAGTGCGGGTAAGCTGCCACCGGGCGGCGGCGACATGCCGCCGCCCGGGACGCACGAGAGCCGCGGTGTTCACGCGGCCGCGACCGGGAGAGGTCGGAGATGGTATGGAGCCGTAGGCGCATGATCGTGGCGGGACTGGTGGGGGCACTGCTCGCGGCGATCATCACCGTGATCGCCCTCAATTTCGTCGCCGGCGAGAAGCAGATCCAGCGCAAGCTCAAGCATCGCTACACGATCGACGACCCGCAGTTCCGTCGCGAGCTCGGCATACTGCTCGGCCCGCCGATCATCGACGGCAACCGGGTCACCAACCTGGAAAACGGCATCGAGATCTTCCCCGCGATGCTCGAGGCGGTGAAGACCGCCCGGCACGACATCAACTTCGAGACCTACATCTACTGGTCGGGTGACATCGGCCGGTCGTTCGCCGAGGCGCTCGCCGAGCGGGCACGCGCCGGCGTCGAGGTGCAGGTGCTGATCGACTGGGTTGGCAGCCAGAAGATGGAGCAGGCGCTGCTCGACCTGATGGTCGACGCCGGAGTCCACGTGGAGCGTTATCACCCGCTGCACTGGTATCACCTGGCCCGCATGAACAACCGCACCCACCGCAAGCTGCTGATCGTCGACGGCGAGGTCGGTTTCACTGGCGGCGTCGGCATCGCGGACAACTGGGACGGCGACGCGAGCAAGCCCGATCACTGGCGCGATTCGCACTACCGGCTCGAGGGGCCAGCCGTCGCGCAGATGCAGGCGGCGTTCATGGACAACTGGATCAAGACCACCGGCACGGTGCTGCAGGGGAAGGAGTACTTCCCGCCGCTGACCCCCGTGGGCGATGCGAGGGCGCAGGTGTTCACCAGCTCGCCGAGCGGTGGCGGCGACAGCATGCTGCTCATGTACCTGCTGTCGATCACGGCCGCCGAGCGCACGATCGACCTGTCCGCGTCCTATTTCGTTCCCGACGACCTGAGCCGTGCGGCCCTGCGTGCGGCGCTCGAGCGCGGCGTGCGGGTACGGATCATCGTGCCCGGCGAGCACATCGACACCGAGGTCGTCCGCAAGGCGTCCCGTGCCCAGTGGGGCGAACTGCTCGAGGCCGGCGCGGAGATCTACGAGTTCCAGCCGACGATGTTCCACTGCAAGATGTTGATCGTCGACCGGCTCATGGTGTCGGTCGGCTCGACCAACTTCGACAATCGCTCGTTCCGGCTCAACGACGAGGCGAATCTCAACGTCTATGACGCCGAGTTCGCGACGCGCGTCAGTGACGTCTTCGAGGCCGATTTGAAGCGCGGGCACCGGATCACCTTCGAGGCGTGGAAAGCGCGGCCCTGGCAGGAGAAGATCCTGGAGCGCGCCTCGGCGCTGCTGTCTTCGCAGCTTTGAGAGAGGACGGCGACCTTGCGTTGCCTTTGCTCACCGAGCGGGGTCGGCGTGCTCCGGGTACGGCGCGACCGGCGCTGGATCGGCGGGCTCGCCGGACAGCTGGTTGGCCAACCCGTGGTTGACGTCCCGGTGATGCGCTTCGTCGCCGCACACCACGAGCACCACGTCTCGTAGCGTCGCGTCGTCGGCCAGCTTCCAGTAGCGCCTTGCAATCGCCGGGGCGGCGACATTCGGTGAGCGGCCGGCGTCGATCTCCTCCAGGTACCGCGTGTAGCTGAGTACCGCCTCCTCCTCGAAGTAGCCGACCAGGCGGTGCGCCGTGCGGCGGGAGACCAGGTACAGTAGGAAGAACCCGACGTAGAAGATCCACTGCGCGATGAGGATGACGAATCGTTCCAGGACTGTCGGCCGGGCAATCTCGATGAAGGTCATGAGATGCATTCGCTCGTTCTCGGCCTCTTCCATCAGCGTGCGGATCCAGCCGTCATCGTCGACCATGCGACGCAGGCAAAGCAGGTGGGTGGCCGTCGCACCCACCATGCCCGGGACAGCCGCAACCGTCTCGAGGACGATCGCCCGGTGGCCATAACGCTTGGCGAAGAAGGTGTCGGCGAGGAAGCGCAGCAGCCGGGTCACGCCCAGTGCAAGGCGGTCCGCCAGATCGCTGGGCGCCCGATGCGGAAGGCGCGGAGGCGGCTCCATCGGCATCACTGCCCGAGGAAGTCGATCAGGTCCTTGGTGAGCCGACGCTTGTGGGTCGCAAACAGGCCATGCGGGGCGCCGTCGTACTCGACCAGGGTGCTGTGCTTGATGCCCTTCGCGGCGGCGCGGCTCGACGCGTCGATCGGCACCGTCTTGTCCTCGGTACCATGGATGATGAGCGTGGGCACCTTGAACGCGGCGAGATCACAGCGAAAGTCGGTGCTCGAGAACGACTTCAGGCAACCCAGGGTAGCCTTGAGGCTGGCCTGCATCGAGACGCTGCGCGCCCACGCCAGCAACTCTTCGCTGACGGGGTCCCGTGCCGTGTCGACGCCGAAGAAGGTTCGGAAGAAGCCGGCCAGGAACTTGGGCCGGTCCTCGTTGAGGGCGAGTGCCGTCTTGTCGAAGGCGGCCTGTTCCGTGCCGGCGGGGTTGTCGTGCGTCTTCAACCGGAACGGCAGCACCGAAGACACGAGAATGGCCTGCACCACCGACTTGCCGCCATGACGCGACATGTAGCGAGCCACCTCGCCACCGCCCATCGAGAACCCCGCGAGCACGGCATCCCGCGCCCCGGTCTGCTCGACCACCGCCGCCAGGTCGTCGGCGAGCGTGTCGTAGTCGTAGCCGCTCCAGGGCTGTGACGAGCGGCCGAAGCCGCGGCGATCGTAGGCAATCGCGCGGTGGCCAGCGTCGGCGATGGCCATGGCCTGGTCGTCCCAGCTGTCGGCCGACAGCGGCCAGCCGTGAATCAGGATGACGGGTCGGCCCGAGCCCCAGTCCTTGACGTAGAGCCTGGTCTTATCTGTCGCGGTGACGTGGTTCATGGTGTCGTTCCCGGTTCGATGAAGGGCGACCGCATGGCGGCGCCATGGCTGGAGCGTGAGCGCTGCATCCTGCGCGACCCTGCGCTGGCCGTCAGTGCGCCAGCGTACGCTGCTAACTCCGCGACCCCCGCAGGCGAGTGTCCAAGCTTCGCCGGAGATCAACGAACAACACAAAAAAGGAGCCCTCGCGAGCCGGAGCCGGCGAGGGCCAAGTAAGGCGGTTGGGGGTGGGGGTGGACCGCCTGTTCACGAAGCTTGCGCTCCGTGGGTAGAGGCTGCGCTCTGGGCGGGTGCAAGGCGATCAGCGGGTGCCGTGTCCACGTGTCGGAAGCGGCCTACGTCGTTCAGGTAGGCGGAATCCGACGGAAGGGCGCTCCGCAGACCGATGGGCGGCGAGGAGCGGAAGGCGTGACATACGCCCAACGAGGCGTTCACTCACGCGTCACCCGACCGGAGGTCTCATGACGAACATCGATCGCAAGAAGGCATTCACTGTTCCCCAGTCCGTGTTCAAGAACCCTGGCGCGGTCGTGCACTGCCGGGAGTTATCGCACGACGACAAGGTGACGGTGCTTCGCAACTGGAAGCAGGAACTCGTGCAGCTGCAGAAAGCTGCCGAGGAAAACATGCTCGACGAGCGCGGTCCCAGCGACGTCGGGTCGCGTCTGGCGGCGGTCAGCCAGGCCATGATCGCCCTTGAGGAGTAGCGCCCTCCCTCGGACTCGAAGGCGAGTTGACGTACCGGCTCGGCATGTCCCGGCGCTCTGGACAACCGGCGCCAACGCCGGGTAGAAGACGTCGATGCGATTCAAGTGGTGGCAGCTCGCGGTCGTCGTGGCCGTGTCCATCGGCTTCGTCGTGTTGCTGTACGTCATCGCCGAGTTTGGCCGCCTGCGACTCGTCGCGGCGGAGGACGATGTCCGCCGCGCCCAGGTGCAGCTGGCACGGGTAGTGGACCTGTATCAGCTGCTCATGAACGCCGAGTCCGGGCACCGAGGGTATCTGCTCACGGGAGACCCCACCTACCTCGAGCCGGTCCACCGCGCCGAGGGCCGGATCGACGACCTCGGCCGCGAGCTCGCGGAGACGTATCGAGGCGAGGACGAACGGGTCGGGTCGGCGATCCGCCAGCTCGGCGTGGTCGCACGCTCACGCCTGACGCAGATGCAGGAATCGGTTGTGGTGTATCGGGACCAGGGGCCCTCGGCCGGGCTGAGGCTGGCGAACTCGCCCTCACGGCACGAGACCATGGCCACCTTCCTTGAACTCGCGGGGATCACGCGGGACTACGAGCGGGGCTTGATGGATCGTTCCCTGGACAGGTGGGAGCGCGAACTCATGCTCGCCGGACGCCTGAATCTCGCGACGCTCCTGCTCGGCCTGGTGCTCGCCATGATCGCGGCCATGGCGCTCGCCCGCAACGCGCGCCAGCGTGAGGAGATCGCCGCCGAGCTGAAGCGGCAGCACGACGAACTGAAGTCACAGTTCGACGCCCAGACGAATGAATTGACTGAGCTGGCCCGTCACTTGCAGCACGTGCAGGAAGAGGAGCGCGCGCGCCTCTCGCGCGGCCTGCACGACGAACTCGGCGGCGTGCTGCTTGCCGCGCGAATGGACGTGACCTGGATGCAGCGGCATGCGGCGGCCGACGACACTGAGGTCAAGACACGGCTCGAGCGCCTGAAGCAGGTGCTCGACCAGGGCATCGAGCTCAAGCGGCGCGTCGTGGAGGAGCTGCGCCCCACGCTGCTCGACACCATGGGTCTGCTGGCCGCCTTGCGTTGGCAGAGCGAGGAAACATGCAGGCGCGCCGAGTTGCGCTGCACCGAGCGTTTCCCCGACGAGGAGCCGCCGTTCAACCGGGCCGGCGCGATCGCGCTGTTCCGGGTCGTGCAGGAAGCGCTCGCCAACGTGGCGAAGCACGCCCGTGCCAGCGAAGTGGAGATCGCCCTCGAACTGACCGACCGGGATGTCGTCGTGACCGTCCAGGACAACGGCGTCGGTGCCGCGTCGGAAGACCTGACCCGGCCACGCTCGCACGGTCTTGCCGGGCTGCGTCACCGCATCCAGATGCTCGGCGGCCGGTTCGACATCACGTCCGCGCCGAACCGCGGTACGACGGTCCGGGTGCAGGTTCCACTGGCCAACGTGATGCGGGCGGCGGATGCAGACTCGGACGATTCGGGGACGTTCGCGACGATTCCCGGAGCGGCGGGGGCCGGGACCTCGCACTGAGCGTCAGGTGGGCTGCGAGGACGCGATCTCCGTGAGGATCGCAGGCAGCCGGTCGTAATCGCGCGACTTGTCGAGGAAATCGCGGGCACCGAGAGCGAACGCGGTCTCCCGGTACGATCGCAGGGCGAAGTTCGTGAGCACCACGACGACCGGCTTCTTCGGCAGGTCGCGCATGGCCCGTAGCACGCCGAACCCCGTGCCCTTGCGCAACTGGAGATCGAGGATCACGACGTCCACGTCGAGGCGCCCGACCGCCTCGATCGCGTCGCGCTCGGATTCGACGCTCTCGGCGACCTTCACGCCCGGCACATCGTTGATGATCTCCGTGATCAGTCCGCAGATCACCGGCGAGTCCTCGACCAGCAGGACCCGCAGGACGGGGCGCGTGCCCGTCACGTCACCCGCTCGGGCGTCACTACTGGATGATTTCATTTCGAAGCGCATAGCTGGTCAGGTCCGCGTTGCTCTTCATGCGCATCTTCTCGAGGATGCGAGTCCGGTAAGTGCTGACGGTCTTCACTGAGAGGCACAATTCGCGGCCGATCTCCGATACGCCGTGTCCTGCGGCCAGCTTGCCGAAGATCTGGAACTCGCGGTCGGAGAGCAGGGAGTGCAAGGGCTTGTCCGCGCGGTCCAGGTCGAGCAGCAGCAGTTCCGCCAGGCTCTCGCTGACGTACCGACGGCCCTGCAGCACCAGGCGTACGGCCTTGAGAAGATCCTCCGGGGCGGCGTCCTTCGCGATGTAGCCCGAGGCTCCCGCCCTCAATACGTTCAGCGCGTACTGGCGCTCCGGATAACCCGACAGCACCAGGACGCGCGTGGCCGGATTTCCCGATTTCACGTGCCGCAGGATGTCGAGTCCGGTGCGGTCGGGCATGTTGATGTCCAGGATCAGCAGGTCCCAGCCCTTGCACTTGCTCTGCAGGCAGGTCAGGACTTCGTTGCCGGACGCAGCTTCGCCGATCTCGACCGAAGGCAGCGCGTCCACGAGGAACTGGCGCAGCCCGGCGCGGAACAGCGCGTGGTCGTCGGCGATCAGTACGCGAGTCATCGCAGTGCGCTTCCTTTCAGGTTTCGCCCGCCGGCTGGGCATAGCGCCGAGCTTGTTATACAACGTCTTCACGCTGCAGCCCAAGACGTCGGCGGCGCGACGCTTGTTGCCCGCAAACCGCTGCAGCGTCGCCTCGATCAGCCAGCGTTCGACGTCCACCAATCGCGAACCAAAGCGTACGCAGAGCGTGTCGCCCACGTGCTGCGGCTGAGGTACGCGTGGGGGCAGGTCGGCGGAGAACCCCAGCGCAGTGCCGAGGTCCACGACGCGTTCCCCGAGGATGAAGGCGCACTCGATGGCGTGCTTGAGCTCTCGGATGTTGCCCGGCCACGTGTGACGCCGTGCCACGTCCAGCGAGCCGGCGGAGAAGCGCTTCGCGGTGCCTGCGGCGTCGTTCAGTCGCTGGAGGAAGAGTTCCCGCGAGCTCGACGACATCGTCGCCGCGCTCGCGTAGGGGCGGCAGCTCGATCGGGAACGCCGCGAGACGGTAGTAGGGGTCCTCGCGCAGCCTGCTTTCCCTTACGGCGCTGGCCGGCTTGCGGTTGGTGGCCGCGACGATGCGGACGTCCGTGGACAGTTCGCGCGTGCCACCGACGCGGAAATAGCGTCGGGTCTCGAGGAATCGCAGCAGCGGCGGCTGCGTGTCCATCGGCATTTCCGTGATCTCGTCGAGGAACAGCGTGCCGCCGTGCGCCTGACCGACGATGCCGTCGTGGGTGCGCGTCGCTCCGGTGAAGCTGCCCCTCTCGAACCCGAAGAGTTCGGACTCGATCAGGCTCGCCGGGATGGCGCCGCAGTTGATGGCCCGGAACTCCCTCTCAGCACGCGGGCTGCCCGCGTGCAGCGCCTGCGCGACGAGCTCCTTGCCGGTGCCGCTCTCGCCGACCACCAGCACCGACGCATCGGTGGCTGCGACGCGGGATACCAGCGCGCGGAGCCGGTTCATGACACCGGATTCACCGACCAGACCCTGCGAGAAATCTTTACACGACTGCATGGGCGCTTTGTAACAACTACCCGGCCCAGGGTGCATCGGCGGTCGCGCACATCGCGTTCAGAGATTCCGTCTCCGTTTGTCGGTCTTTGTCCTACACCGCGCTGCCAAGCAACTGATCCGCCACGAATGCGGGTCTCGCAAGGTCGCCGCTGCTCCGGGCCGACCGGCATCCGTGGGCGCGATGGCACGTGGCTTGCACCGTAGTTCCGGGTCTACGCAACACCCGCAGGAGACGAACATGAAACATGGAATCATCAGGCTCATTGCAATCACGGGGGCACTGGCGATGGTCAGCGCCTGCTCCTCGACTCGCACGCAACAGTCGGCCGGCGAGGTCATCGACGACAGCGTGCTCACCAGCAAGGTCAAGGTGGCGCTGATCGACGATCCGGTCACCAAGGCCGGCCAGATCAACGTCGAGACCTTCCGCGGAGTGGTGCAGCTTGGCGGCTTCGTGGACAACGCCCAGGCGAAGGAGCGGGCGACGAAGGTGGCTCGCTCGGTGACGGGGGTCAAGGAGGTCCGCAACGACCTGCGCGTGAGTACCCCCCAGGCGACGGTGGGCCAGGCCATCGACGACGGCACGTTGACCGCCTCGGTCAAGTCGAAGCTCGTCGAGGACCCGACCACCAAGGCGCACCAGATCAATGTCGAGACGCAGAAGGGCGTCGTGCAGCTGACCGGGTTCGTGGACTCGACGGCGTCCAAGGCTCGCGCCGGCGAACTCGCTGGCTCCGTCGACGGGGTCGCGACCGTTCGCAACGATCTCGAGATCAGACAGAAGTGAGACTGCGGCGACCGCGGGTAGCGTGCTGCCCGCGGTCGCTTGCCTCCGGGGATTCCTCGGGCCCGGCCGGCCCGGCCGCACCGAGACCGACTCCCAGGGCCTTGGCCGTGACCAGCAGCGGCACGGCGAGCGCAACTCCGGCGATGCCCCACAGCCAGCCACCGACCCACAGGCTCAGGAACACGATCAACGGGCTGACGTCCAGCCGCCGACCGACGAGGATCGGCTGGATGATCTGGCCTTCGATCGTGGTCAGGACGAGGTAGCAACCGGCCACGGCCAGCGGCTTGCCGAGGCCGTCGAAGGAGACCAGTGCCACGACCGTGAGCAAGGCCAGAGTAATCGCGGAGCCCGCATAGGGGATGAAATTGAGCACGAACGCAACCACGCCCCACAGCAGGGGATTCGGCATGCCGAGCCAGTACATCGTGGCGCCCGTCGCGACGCCGAGCCCGAGGTTGATGAGCGTCACCGTGGCGAAATAGCAGCCGACGTCATCGCTGATCGTGGCCACGAGGCGCAGCAGGCGAGTGTCGCGCGTGCGTGCCCCGAGAGCGGTCTCGATCTTCACCAGCAGCGCCGGGCCGGCCGCAAGGAGGAAATACGTCACGACCAGCGTGGTCAGGATCGCGATCAGCCACTCCTGCGTGTTGGCGATGGTCGACTTCTTCTCGGTCGCCTTCGCGGGCGCCGCCGCGACGCTCTTGGCTGCGCCGGGATCGGTGACCCGCTCGGCCTGCTCGGACACCGATTCGACCTTGGCGATGAAGCGCGTGACCGGGCGCAGCTTGCGCTCCAGCGTGCGCGTCGTCTGCGGCGCCTCGTCCAGCCAGGCCCTGGCGGGTCGCCAGGTCGCATTGAATCCCAGGCCCACGACCGCGATCAGCGACAGCACCACGACCCCGGCCGCGATTGCGCGCGGTGCGCCGACACGGCGCAGCAGGGTGACCGCCGGCGACAGCAGCATCGCGAGGAAGACTGCGAACAGCAGGGGTACGACCGCCGACTTTGCGACATGCAGGGCGCCGACCGCGAGTACGACGGCGATGACGACGACCGCCTGCTGGCTGCTGCGACTCCAGTCGCGCGCGTTCGATGAAGGGATTTGCATGTCGCGAGTCTACGGTGCCGGATCCGGCGGTCAGCCGCACAGTCGTGCGGCTTGCTGTAGGTGGCGTCCTACGCCGGCGACGTCGAATCCGTGCTTTCGTCATCTGCGCCGGACACGTCCTACAGGAATTCGGGACAAGCGCGGAGGGCACGTGCCGCAAGCGCACCGTACCGTTGCAGCCGTCAACCATCACGCAGTCACAGGAGCCACGCCATGATCATCAGCGAAGTCATGACACGCGAAGTCAGGGTCGCCTCGCCGGACGACACCCTGCAGTGCGCGGCACGCGTCATGGAGGAAGAGGATTTCGGCAGCCTGCCGATCGCCGAGAACGACCGGCTGGTCGGCATGCTGACGGATCGCGACATCACGATTCGTGCCGTCGCGCGCGGCCTGCCGCCGCATGAGAGCAAGGTCCGCGAGGTCATGTCCACGGAGGTCCGGTACGTCTACGAGGACGAATCGATCCGCGACGTCGCGCAGGTGATGGGCGACCTGCACGTGCGGCGACTGCCGGTGCTGAGCCGTGACAAGCGGCTGGTCGGCATCGTGTCGCTCGGGGACCTGGCACTTGCGAAGCCCACCAGCGCCGGCGATGCCCTGCAGTCGATCGCCCAGGCCCCGGCGCCGGTCAGCGCCGCGTCCTGAGTTGCAGTTCGCTGCGACGGTAGTCGATCACCAACGTGTCGAGGAGCGGCCGGGCAGGTCCCTGCCGTCTCCGCGCCGGGCGCGGAGTCATGAGCCAGTCAGCAGCGCGTCCGCCTGTGTATCGGACAGGTCCCTGCCGGCAGCCACCGGCGACTCGGGCGCCGGCACCTTGACGGTGGGAACGGTGGGGGCGTTGTCCATGTCGATGCGGCCGATCAGGCGTGCGCCCTCGTCCATGGCGACCCCGGTCGCGAAGATGTCGCCGCGCACCGTGGAACCTGGCCTGAGGCTCACGCTTTCGAGCGCATAGAGATTTCCCTCGACCGTTCCCTCGACGACGATCCGCCGGGCGCGGATGTCCCCGCGCACCCTGCCCTGCGAGCCGATCGTGAGGCTGCGGGTGTGCAGGATGGATCCCTCGACCTGCCCCTGGATGACGAGATCCTCGTCGGCGACGAGGTCGCCCTTGATGCGCAGGGTGGCACCCAGCGTCGAGGCGCGGCCGAGTGAGGCGCGCTCTGCCGGGACCTCGACCGGGGGCGGTGCCTTCGGCGTCGTCGGTCGCTCGGCGATCGGCCAGACGGGCGGCGTCTCGGTCATGACGTGCTCGAGATCGACCGGTTCGGGTTGCTTGCGCTTCCACATGGCGACGTTCCCCGAGCGATCAGTTGTCGGTGCCGGTGCGGAACGCGCTCACGTCGTGATCGCGCGTCGAACCCGAGCTCGAGCCGGTCGCCGCAGGCTCCATCTTGATGCCGCCGTTGAAGGTCGCGCCCTCGGCAATGTGGATGGCCGGTGCCTCGAGGTTGCCCCGCACGTTGGCCTTCGGCCGCACCGTGATCGAAGCCTGGGCCTTCAGGTCACCCTCGACGCGTCCCTCGACGATGATCACGTCCGCAACGACGCCCGCCTTGACGTGCGCCTCGGGGCCGATCGTGACTTTCGGCGCCGGCCCGACGCTGCCTTCTACCTGGCCGTGGATCACGAGGTCCTCCGAGGCGGACAGCTCGCCCTTGAAGCGCAGGGTCGGGCCGAGGACGGAGGCGCGGTCGGAAGCGAGATCGTACGAAGCGGCCATTGATGATCTTCCCCTGGTCGAAGTGACGGAGGCGCGAAGCTACCGCAGACGCTCAGGGCCGGAACGGGGTAGGCATCACAGATGCGGTGGCGTCGGGAGTGGATAGTGCCACGGGCGTGCCGAAGAGGGGGGATCGGACGAATACCTTGCTGATTTGTGACGCACTTAACGGGATTCGGCGGCGATCCGTCGGCGTTGCACTTGTGAAGTGGCTGTCCAACCCGGAAGCTGCTCATGCGACTCGACCACCCCATCGCGAATGCGGGCGTGGGGGAGTACGGAGGTGTACACCGATGCGCAAGATCAACCCGGTCCGGCTGGCCGAGGCGCTGGAGCAGCTGACCCAGGCGGTCCACGAGCACACCGATTGGCAGGAGAGCGTGCTGGAGGCGATCGTCCACGGGGTTCCGTTCGAGGCGAAAGAGTCCACGGACGGCGCGCATCGCGGCTGCCGCTTCAATCGCTGGTACTTCGATCGGGCGCCTGCCGAGCTGTGGGGCACGCCTGCGTATGCGGCGATCGGCGTGGAACACTGGCGCCTGCACCGTCTTGCGGACCGATTGCTGCACAAGCTCGCCAGCGATGCGCCCATCGATGTCGAGGAATTCGACGAGCTGATCGCGGGCAGCGTGCGACTGCACGACGCGCTCGATGCGCTGAGGCACGGGATCGCGGAGGCGTTGCGAAGTCTCGATGCCGCGACCGGTGTCGTCGACCGTGCCGGCATGCTGACCGACCTGCGAGCCTGGCGCGACCTCGCGGCGCGGGGCGTCCAGAAGTGCAGCGTCGTCCTGGTGGACCTCGACCGCTTCAGGGCGATCAACGACGCCCATGGCCGAACGGTCGGCGACGAGCTGCTCGCGGTCGTGGCGCGGCGCCTCGTGCGGCTGCTGCGGCCCTTCGACAAGGTGTACCGCTACGGTGCCGACGAGTTCCTGATTGCCCTGCCCGGGGCGGACCTGGCGATGACGCAATCGGTGATCAAGCAGGTGCGCGAGGGCTTCGCGAGCTCGCCGTTGATGACCACTCCCGGCGGCATCGATCTGAAGGTGGTGGCCTCCTACGGGCTCGCCTCGCTGGATCCGGAGATCAGCGCCGAGGAATCCATCGAGCGAGCCGACCAGGCCCTGCTGCTGGCGAAGACGGCCGGTGGCAACCGTGCGATCAGCTGGGACCCGAGCGTCACGACGGGCGTGCGCCTGCCGCGACTGCAGCTGGACGACATCAAGGAATAGCGACGCCGCCGGACAGTCGAATTTCCCCCGGCAGCTTCCAGGCGGGCGTGGACTTCCTAGTCAGCTCCACGTTCTTGTACTTCAGTCGCGCAATCGCAGAGGCTTCCCCCGGTGACACCGAGCGGAGCCTTCCGTCGCTGATGGCGAGCTTCACGCTCTTGAACTGCGCCACCAGTTCCAGCGTGAATCGCATCTCGGCGGGCGGCAGCTTCGCGACGCGCACGGTCAGGACGGGGTAGTGCGTCGAGGTCAGTTCGTGCTGGCCGAGCATGACGACCGACGTTTCGCCGGGGTGCTCCAGGCTGCGCTTCGCGGCGTCCCGCACGGCCTTCAGCTTGCTCCATCCGACCGCGAGCACGTCGCCCACGTCCTTGTCGAGCGCCTCGTTCAGCTTGTCCGCACCGATGTGGGCTGCGAACCCGTGAATTCGGTGGCCACCGGATTCCGCCGCAAAGTCGCTGGCCGCGTGTTCGACGTCGCTCTCCGACACTTCGACCAGGTCGCGCAGGCAGAAGATCTCGCTCATGACGAATCCCCCTCGAGTCGGATGTCGCAGTCGCCCGCATCGAGCCGGGCGGACACGTGTATCTCCGGTCCGACGAGTCCGACGTCCGTGACTTCCACGCTGCCGAGATCGGATTCGATGCGCCCGGACACGTGTGGCGCGGGCGGGGGCGGGCGCAACCGAAGCCGTACCGCATAAAAGAGGCCGCTTCCCGCGAGCAGTGCGACGATGTAAGCGGCCCATCGCGGCCACGTGGGACCCTCGCCGTCGTCGCGGATCACCGGTCCTCCGTCGCCTGGCGGCTCGATCGGTGCGTCCACGACGGGCGGCACAGGCGGCGGGTTGTCGACCTCCGGCACCGGCAATCCCGTCGAGACCACGATGCGTACGGTGCTGCCGCGCGCGACTTCGGTGCTGGCGGCCGGATCCTGAGTCGCGACGAGGCCCGGCGCGAGCTCACCTTCCTGTTCCACGACCTCGGCCTGCAGATCCGCCTCGTCGAGCGCGTCGCGCGCGGACGCGAGCGCCGCGCCTTCGACCGGCGGCACCAGCACCCGCGATCCGTCCGAGAGCACCACCCTCACGACGCTGCCGGCCGCCGCACGCGCCGGCGGCCGGGGCTCCTGGTCGATCACCTCGCCCTCAGGCTCCCGACCGGTGGCGGTCGATTGCTGGACCTCGAACCGGCCGAGCAGGTTCGCGGCGTCCGCCATTTGCCGTCCCACGACGTCGGGCACCGGTAATCCCGTCGAGACTGCGAGGCGCACGGCTCTGCCGCGCGGGACCTCAGTTCCACCCCCCGGTGCCTGCGTTGCGACGAGTCCCGGGGCGAGATCGTCTTCCAGGTCCTCGACCTCGGCCCGCAGTTCGACGTCGCGGAGCGCGGCGCGTGCCGATTCCAGGGTCTCGCGCTCGACCGGAGGCACGAGCACGAGTGAACCATCGGAGACCTCCAGGCGGACCTCGGCACCGGCCGGTCGTTGTGCCGGCGGCCGCGGATCCTGGTCGATGACCTGCCCGGAGGGGCGCCGGCTCGCGGCGATTTCGCGCGAGACGGTGAACCGACCAAGCTGCCGCGCCGCCTCGCGGTACGGCAGTCCAATCACGGCCGGCACGTCGAAGAGCTCCGGCACGGCGACGATCGCGGCCACGGTGCTCTGGCGCGGCACCTCGGCGCCTGCACGCGGTTTCTGGCCGAAGACGCGGCCGGCGGGCTCGCTCGACGGAACCTCGTGGATCGCTGAGCGCAGGTCGGCATCCACGAGTGCGCGTTCGGCTTCGTCGGCCGTTGCGCCCTGGAGTTCCGGCACCCGCGTCAGCGACCCGTCCGAGATGGCGATGTCCACGTAGCACAGGCTTCCGTCGATCGGCACGGTGACGGGCTGCCGGAGAATCGTCCCGCGCGGCTCACTCGAGGGCTCCCGGCTGAGGCGCGGACGGAAGGACCGCCGCCCGAGCGTGGGCAGCACGTCGTCCACGTGCTGGCCCGCGAGATCGGGCAGGGGCAGGCAGGTTTCCTCCGCCGGTTCGGGCGGTCGCACGCGTGACGCAACGTCCCTCGCGGCGGCGGCAACGGTCGCTGCGGCGGCCGCGGCCGCCCTGTCGGGTGCACGGACCCGTTCCGTCGCGGTTGCGATGACGGCCACGACCGTACTCTGCCGTGGCACCTCGTCACCTGCGTCGGGCCTCTGGGCGAACACGCGACCGGCGGGCTCGTCGGAGGACTTCTCGCGCGTCTCGAGACGCAGGTCGGCGGCCGCCAGGCTGCGAGCGGCCTCTTCGACCGTGGCACCAGCGAGCCTCGGCACCTGCGTCAGCGAGCCGTCGGAGACCGCGACGTCGAGCCAGCAGAGGCGCCCCTCGATCAGCTGGGTGGTGGGCTGGCGGAGGATCGTGCCGCGCGGCTGGCTCGACGACTCGGGATTCACCCGCGGGCGGAACAGCTCCGGACTGAGCTTGGGCAGGACATCGTCCACGTTGCGGCCAGCGAGATCGGGGAGTGGCGCGCAGCTACGGGCCAGACGGACCGTCGGTTCGATGGCCGGACGGGCGACCGAAGGTGCGACCGTGGTTGGACGGGTGATCGGACTGACCGGCCGGGTCTGTGCGCTCGCCGGAGGAACCGCGAAGACTCCTGCCGGGCATGCCGCCGCCAGCAGTAGCAGCCAACCGGGCCATCGACCCGCAAGCATCGCCTTGTCTCCGACGCGACGTCCCGCGTCGCGAGACGTGGCGCCTGTCGGTCCATATCAATGATACGCCTCGTCGCGTTTCGCGGCGTTTCCCAGCCCCACGACGCCCTTGCGCCCGCGGCGGAGCTGTCGTCATGATGATTCATGATCATCCTCAACCTCGTACTTGCCGCGGCCATCGCCCAGGCCCCCGTCATTTCGGCCGACCGCATCCGCGAGGACGTGCGGGTGCTCGCCTCCGACGACTTCGAAGGGCGCGGGCCCGGCGAGGTCGGCGAGCAGAAGACCGTCGAGTACCTGGGCCGCGCCTTTGCCGCCGCTGGACTCGAGCCGGGGGGCGCGGACGGCAGCTGGGTCCAGAAGGTGCCGCTGGTGCGGCTGGACCGCCTGCCCGGTGCGGCATTGTCCCTGACGGTCGGCGGCAAGACGATGCCACTCGCGATCGGCGAGCAGGCGACGCTGGCGCTGCGCAATGCCGGGCGCACGGAGGTTGCAAACGCGCCGCTGGTGTTCGGCGGTTATGGGGTCGTCGATGAGGCGCGCGGCTGGGACGCGTACGCCGGCGTCGACCTGCGCGGCACCATCGTGGTCGTGCTGGCCAACGACCCGGACTTCGAAGCGGGCACGGACCTCGGCTTCGAGGGCCGGCGCATGGTGATCGCGGGACGCGTGGGCAGCAAGTTCGAAGCGGCGGCCCGGGCGGGCGCACTCGGCGTGCTCGTCATCCACGAGGATGCGGCGGCGAGCTACCCGTTCCTGCAGGTCGCGAGCGGCGACGCGCTGCCGGGTTTCGTGCTGGCGCCGCTGAAGCCGTCGCCGATGCAGTTGAGCGGCTGGCTGCGGCGCGACGTCGCAATGGAAGTGCTCACGCGCGTCGGCCTCGAGCTCGACGTGCTCAAGCGCCAGGCGCGCGAGCCGGCCTTCCGTGCATTCCCGCTGCAGGGTGCGACCCTGAGCGCGAGCGGCGAGATCCGTGCGACCGACGTCGTGAGCCACAACGTCATCGCCCGGCTGCCGGGGACTGCGCGGGCCGGCGAATACGTGCTGTACGGCGCGCACTGGGACGCCAACGGCCGCAACGGACCGGACGGCCGTGGCGACGGGTTCCGCAACGGCGCGGTGGACAACGCCACCGGCACGGCCGAGGTGCTCGAGATCGCGCGCGCCTTCGCGAAGGGGCCGCGCCCCGCGCGGACGGTCGTGTTCGCGGCCTGGACCGCAGAGGAGAAAGGACTGCTGGGCGCCGAGTACTACGTGGCCAACCCCCTCTATCCGCTCGCGAAGACCGCCGGCGTGATCAACCTCGATCCGCACGTCGTGCTGCCGGCAGCGCGCGACATCGAGCTGGTCGGCGGCGGCCGCACCGATCTCGAGTCACGACTTTCGGACGCGGCCACGACGCTGGGGCTGCGTGTCACGCCCGAGCCCAATCCGGAAGCCGGCTGGTACTTCCGCTCGGATCACTTTCCGTTCGCGAAGAAGGGCGTGCCGGCACTTGCGTTCCGCGCCGGACGCGACCTCGTCGAAGGCGGCACGGCGGCGGGCAATGCCTGGGTCGAGGTCTACAACGCGCGCCACTACCACCAGACCACCGACGAATTCGATCCGGCCTGGACCTTCGCCGGCACGGCGCAGGAAGCGCGCGTGGCTTACGAGCTCGGCCGCGTGCTCGCCGACGACGGCAGTTGGCCGGGCTGGAACGCGGGCGTCGAATACCGCGGGGTGCGCGCCGCGACCGACGCCGAGCGCACGCCCGCTGCGCGCCAGTAGCCGGATCAGTCGCCGTCGCCCGCCAGCCGCGCCCGCAGCCAGCGCCCGATCACCACGAGCTCTTCTGCGCACACCTCGTGCTGCATGGGGTACTCGTGCCACTCGACCGCGTAGCCCTGGGCCTTGAGCAGGTCGCGCGCCTCGATGCCCATGGAGACCGGTACCACCGGGTCCATCCGGCCGTGGCACATCAGGATCGGCACGCCCGAGTTCGCCACCGACCTGCCGGCGGCGAGCGTCTCGGGATACGGAAGATAGGTCGAGAGTGCGAGCAGTCCCGCGAGCCGCTCGCGGAAGCGCAGCCCGCCGCTCAAGGCGACCGCGCCGCCCTGTGAGAAGCCGGCGAGCACGATGCGCGACGCCTCGACACCGTGAGCCATCTCCGCTTCGAGGTAGGCGTCCACCCGTCGCGTGGACTCGGCGAGCCCGGCGGCATCCGCCCGGCCCTCGGGCGTGAAGGCCTTGATGTCGTACCAGGCTCGCATCTCGTAGCCATTGTTCACCGTCACGGGACGGACCGGTGCATGCGGAAACACGAAGCGCACTGGCAACGCATCGGGCAGCCCGAGCTCCGCCACGATCGGCACGAAGTCCCACCCGTCCGCCCCGAGGCCGTGCAGCAGGACCACCGAGGCCACCGGCGGCTGCGCGGGCGCAAGCGTGACTTCGTGCGTCGTCTCGATCGTCGTGTACTTCATGCCACTCTCCAGTGAAGGATGCGCAGGGGGCGCCGCTACGGTCGTCCGGCTCGCGATCGTTCCAGCCACCACGTCGCGCCCAGCGCGACGAGGCAGCCGAGCAGGTATGGCCACGGCGATTCGGGCGCTCCTCCTTTCCGCTGAGCAGCCGGTCGTTGACTGCGGTTCGCGACCAGTGCCGCCGTCGCGGTGCGCAACTCCTGCGCATGCAGGCCCGGCGCTTCGCCGGCCGCACGGACGTAAAGCGGCAATTCGCCGTCGCCGGTGTCCAGTGCGTGCCAGCCGGCCGACTCCGGCCAATAGGCTGCACAACCGGACGACTCGCGCAGCAGCGGGACGCGCGCGCCGTCGGGCGTCACCACGGACGCCTCCGCGTTGGCGTCGAGTCCGCAGATCACCTGCCGCAGTTGGACGCGCGGATCGGCGTCCACGAGCTCCGGTTCGCGCGCTCCGCGTGGCCGGGACACGGTCGCGAGTGCGTGGCTCCAGAGCGTGCCGTGAGCGGCGCGTGATCCGTCGAGCGCGAGTCGGTAGCTGTCGCTCAGCCACCAGAGCGCGATGCGGCCCCGGCCCTCCGCGCGCCACAGCGCCAGCGGTTCGCCGCGGCCGTCGCGCAGCAGCGGCACGCCGTCGCGGGACTCCACCTGCAGGGGCCTTCGCGTCAGCGTCGTCTCGACGCCCGCGAGCCGGACCGTCTGCGGAAGTTCGGCGTCGCGCACGTCGAAACCCAGCGCCTGCAGGTCCCGGCGGTCACGCTCGGTGAGCGCGCCGGTGACGCGAATCACGACGCCGAGACCTGCGCGCAACGCATCGGCCAGCGTGTCCCGACCGGCGGCACCGAGCGACTGCCAGGCGCGCTCGTCGAGGATCACGACGTCGAGTTCGCGCAGCGCATCGGCGCTGAGCGGGGCGGCGGATCGCAGCACCCGCACGCCCGGGCGCAGCGCGAGTTCGCTTTGCAGTTGCACGCCGGCGTCGAGTGCCCAGCGGCGCAGGTACTTGAGCTCCGGGCTCGGCGCGCCGGACAACACCCGCAGTCGCAAGGGCGTGCCCGCCACCGTGAGCAGCGGCACCTCGACCTCCTCGACCACGGCTTGCGCGGCGTCGCGGATGCGCAGGCGAAACTGCGCCCGTCCCGGCGTGCGCGCGTCCGCCTGCAGCGTGAAGCGCCCGTCGTCCCCGGGTATTGCGTTACCCACTCGCTTCTGCGACGGATCGAGCAGCTCCACGGTGGCGCCGGGCACGTCGTTGATTACCCCGGAGACACGCCAGGACGATCCGCTGGTCACGCGTCGCGGCGACCACAGCTCGACCAGCCCGCGCGGCAGCGGTGCGGGGTCGAACTCGAAGCTCGATTTCCGCGCAGCATGGCGATCGCGCAACGGCAGTCCGGCGCCGACGATCTCAAGCCGCTCCACGGCAGGGTCGCGACGCAGCGCCGTCGCGAGGTCCGCCACGCGCTCGATCGCGGCGCTCGCCGGAGCCTCGGGCAGCGCCACGACACGGGCCTGCGGCTCGATCCGCGCGAGCTGCGCCTCCGTGGCGTCGGCGGTGATGACGACGAGGGCTGCGGGCGTCGTGCGGGTGGACGGTGGAAACATCGCCAGGTACAGGAGCAGCGCGGCGCCGGCCTGCCCGACCAGCAACAGCGCCGTGCGCCAGGGTCGCGCCCGAGTCGTCGCGGAGCGCGACGGCCAGAGCAGCCGCACGCTCCCGGCCAGCACGCCCAGGGCCAGCACCGTGGCGCTCACGACCGCGGCGTTCAAGGGCTCACCTCGGGCTGGGGTGCCTGGAGCGACTCGAGGGTTTCGAGGGCCTCGAGGTAAGCCGTCCCGGACGCACCTGCCGTCGCACGCGGGCCGATTGCTGCGGCCGGGGAGGGCAGCAGCGGCCAAAGCAAGGCCTGGAGCTGCGCGCGGCAAGGCTCGCAGGAGACGTCGTTGACCCATGCGTCGATTGCGGCCAGCAGTTCGATGGCTTGCGGCAGCTGGGTCTCCCGCTCGCCGATCCACTTCGCGAGTGACTCGAGATCCGATCGCAGCGCACTCGCCGCGGCTTGATCGCGAGCCGCAACGGGTTCGCCGAGTCGTTGCCAGAGGGTCGCCGGCAGTGCGTCCGCGGGCGTGGACGGCGCCAGCGGATCGCCGCGGCTGCGAACGCCCCCCGCATCACCCGTGAGCCGGCGGGTCGCATCGATCGGCGGCAGCTCGAGCCCCACGCGCGCCAGATAGATGCGGCTCGCCTGCTGCACCTGCTTGATGCGATCGAGGGCCCGGTATTCAAAAGGCAGCGCGCGCTCGGGCTGGCCCTGTCGCAGGTGCAGCTCGGCCTGCCACATCTCGCCGAGCGCCGCCCGCAGCAGCTCCCGCGTTTCGCGGTCGAGCAGCGTGGCGGCCTCGGGAATGTCGTGGGTGTGCCCGAACTGCTCCAGCACCGAGTCCGTCGTGCCACGTTCCGGCGCCGGCTCCGCGTCGGCGTGATCGTGATCCTCGGGCTCAATCTCCGGACCTTCGTCGACCTCCTCGCCGAGAAACTGTCCGTAGCGCAGCCGCAGCAGCCGCTGGTCCACGCCGATCGCGTCCGAGCGTGATTCGAAGCGTTCGGCGGGCAGCTTGCCGCGCTCCGCGACCAGCGCCTCGGTGTCGATGATGACCTGCCGCTGGCTGCGGAAGTACGCGGGCAGCGTCTGCCGCACGATGCCCTCCATGCCGGTGGATTCCTCGCCGCTCCCCATGGGCCAGCGCAGGATCAGGCTGGCGCTGCGTGCGGACTGCGGCGTCGGCCTTCGGTTGTCCTGCACGCCGAGGCGGACGATCACGTCGTCGCCCGCCGCGAGCCCGAGCTGCGCGAGGTCCAGGCGGTGCGAGTAGCGCTGCTGTCGCGCGTCGCCTTTGCCGCGCAGTGCGATCGTGCGCTCCGTGACGGTGACGTTCTCGCCGCCGCCCTGTGCGAGCGTGACCGCAAGCCGGGCGGGGCCGAGGCCGTGATCGTCGCTCGCCTCGAACTCGAGCAGCCACTGCCGCTGGCCCGCCTCGATGAGCGTCACCGCCTGGGTCGGCCCGAGCACGCGGATCGCCGGCGGCCGGTCGGCGATTGCCTCGAGGCGGTGCAGTGGCGTGGCGGTGCCCGTGGCCTCGCCGTCGACGAGCACGCGGTACAGCGCCGACCGGTCGATGCGGCGCTCCGCGGTCCACCCGCCGTCGGCCTGCGCGAGCGCGATGCGGCTGCCGTCGTGAAAGGCGAGATCGACCGAACCCGGTTGCGGCTCGAACGCCAGGCGCCAGCGCAGGCGCGAGCCTGCGGGCAACTTCGCATCGAGCGTGTCCTCGCTGTGCGTCGGCAGACCCGTGTACGCCGGTGGCTCGATGTCGAGGTGTCGCTCGACGAGCTGCGGCTCGGTTGCGTCGGCGGGCGCTGAAGCGCGGGCCGGCGCTGCGCCGCGCGTGGAGCCGTCGTGCAGCGGCGGTGCCAGCAGTGCGGCGGTTGCGATCGCCGCGCCGAATGCCCAGCTGAGTGCCACGGCGCGGCCCGGCCACGCGGGGCGCAGGTCGGGTGGCGGCGCGTCGGTCAGCCGTCGCTCGAGGCGCGCCCGCTGCAGGTGCTGCAGGCGGTTGAGTTGCGCCGGCTCGCGCAACAGCAAGCTGGCACTGTCTTCGAGATCGGGGCGCCGATCATCGAGTTGTCGCGCCACCCAGCCCGCGTCGAACGGCCGCGTCGAGCGAGCGATCCACCCGAGCAGCGCGGCGGCGCCCACGGCCAGCACGACCAGCGCGGTCGCGGGCCCGTCAGCACCGGCACCGGCGACGCGCCACGCCACCGCGGCCGCCGCGAGGATGAGCGGCAACGCTAGCGCAACCAGGATGGCGGCGCGACGTCGCCGGGCCGCGCTCGCGAGAACCTCGAGGACGCCGGTCGCGCTCACGCGGCACGCTCGCGGCGGCGCGACGTGGCGAGCCAGCGCTCGAGCGCGAACAGCGTCGCGACGAGCAGCGCGAGCCACGGATGCAGCGGGCGCGGCGTCGGCGGCAGCTCCGGTCCGCCGGACCGCGGCGAGTGGGCCTCGGCGTACGCGCTGTCGGGCGGCGGCGGCGGCTCGAACAGCGCGCGCAGGCGGTCCGGAAAATCGGGATCGAGGATCTCGGGCAGGTTGGCCGGCGCCAGTACGCGCGTCAATTGCATCACGCGGCCGTTGCCCATCGCGCGCCCGAGCACCAGCGCCTCACCCGCCGCGTTTCGCCACAGGGCGCTCCCGGCGTCGGGCCCGGGTGCTTCGGTCGCCGCAGCCAGCAGTGCCGTGCCGCCGGCCTCGATCCACGCGCGAAGCTCCGGCGGCAACACGCCCGGCGCCAGCCACACGAGCCCGCGCACCTCCGGCCCGATCGGCTCGGACGCCGGAGCGATGTCGATGCGCGCGCGATTCGCAGCCGGCCCCGCGGCTTCGGCGGCCCATGCCGCCCCGGCCGCCCGCAGGTAGCGCAGCGCGGGGTCGTCGGGAAGCGCGTGTCGCACTGCAAGCAGCAGCGGCCGCGGCGACGCAGCGGGCGAGCTCGTCGATTCGGTTTCCAGAACCCGCCACTCCACGTCACGGCGCAGGGCAGGGCGCTCGCCGTCGAGGCCTTCGAGTCGTGCCGGTACCACGACGGTCACGATTGAATCCTCGCGCAGCGTGGCATCGAGTTCCCGAAGCAGGCTGCCGAGCGGCTGCGTTCCCGTCGGCGGATCGCGCTCGAGCGAGGGGAAGCCCGGCGCCAGCCAGTGCCACGCGGCGTCCGGCGCCGCGAGGGCCGCGCGGGCCTGGGCCCGATCGATGCCGGGTGCGACCACCACCCAGCGCTCACCGCCCGGCGCGCCAGAGAGCACGGGCTGCGCGAGCAGCAGGGCGAGTGCGGCCAGCAGCAGCAGCCGTAGCGCGAGCAGCGGCCACTCCTCGAACCGGATCTTTCGTTGCGGCCGCTGTCGAACCTTCAGCCAGCGCAGCGCGGCGAACATCGCCGGCTGCTGCTCCGTGCGCCGGTGCAGGTGCAGCAGCAGCGGCAGCAGCAGCGCAAACAGGGCCGCCAGGCCGGCCGGCAGCAGCAACCCGAAGCTCAACTTCGCTCCGGACCGGCGTCGACGGAGGCCCGGCCGAACAGCCGCCGCAACGGTGCGTCGAGCGGCTGGTCCAGGAAATACTCGAAGTGGCGGATGCCCTGGCCGGCTAGCCGCGCCGCGAGGGCGTGGCGCGCGGCCGCGAAGCGCTCCAGGAACCCTTCGCGTGCGGAGGCGCCGTCGCTCAGCACTTCCTCGCCCGACTCGGGATCCGTGAAGCGGTATCCGCCGCGGAAGGGAAAGTCGCGCTCCTCGGCGGTGAGGATCTGCGCGGTCAGGACTTCGCGTCGCGCCGCCGACAGCTGTTCTGCCAGCGCCACGCAGGCTTCGTCGAAGCAGTCGCCGAGCACCAGCACGAGGGCGCCGGGGCGGATGCGCTCGCCCACGGCGCGCAGGCCCGCCGCCGCGGGCCAGGCGCCAGCGGCCTGCAACCGGTGCAGGTGCAGCAGGCAGCGGTTGCGCTGGCGCGGGCCGCTCGCGGCCGGAACCATCGCCACGCCCTCGCCGCCGATCGTCACGACCCCGAAGCGATCGCCCTGGCGCAGCGCGAGCTCGATCACGCAGGCGGCGATGCCGCGCGCCGCGTCGAGCCGTGACCAGCCGGGCCGCGCGGCGTCGCCCTGCGCCATCGACGCGGTCGCATCGATGAGCAGCCACACCTCGAGCGGGCTGTCGCGCTCGGCCTCGCGCACGTAGTAGCGGTCGGACCGGGCATGCAGTTTCCAGTCGACCTGCCGCGGATCGTCGCCCTGCTGGTAGGCGCGGTACTGCGCGAACTCGAGGCCGGCGCCGCGGCTGCGGCTGGGGTGACCGCCGAACCCCGGGCTGCCGGACGGTCGGCGGGCCAGCAGGCGCAGGTCGCGCAGCCGGGCCCGGACGTCCGCCGGAATGAACTCGGGAATGCCCGCGGTCACGGCGCGATCAGGCGCCGGGGAACGGCACGCCGTCGAGCAGAGCCGCGACCACGTCGTCGGCGCTCTTCTGCTCGGCCTCCGCGACGAAAGTGAGCAGCAGGCGGTGCCGCATCACCGGCGCGGTGAGCGCGCGTACGTCGTCTCGGGTGGCCGCGAGGCGCCCGTGCAGCAGGGCGCGCGCCTTCGCGGCCAGCACCAGCGACTGGCCCGCGCGCGGACCCGCGCCCCAGCGCACCCACTGCCGCACCTCGGGCGCGGCGTCCGCGCCGGGCCGGCTGGCGCGGACGAGGCGGTTGATCCAGTCGAGCACGTCGTCGCCGACGTGCACCTCGCGGGCCAGCGTCTGCAACTCGAGCACGCTCGCGCCGCTCATGACCTGCGGCACCGGCGCGCCCGGAACGCCGGTGGTGTGCAGCAGGATCGCGCGTTCCTCGGACTCCGTCGGGTACTCGACGCGGATGTGCAGCAGGAACCGGTCGAGCTGCGCCTCCGGCAGCGGGTAGGTGCCGGCCTGCTCCAGCGGATTCTGCGTCGCGAGCACGAAGAACGGCTCGGGCAGCGGGCGGGTGACTCCCGCGTAGCTGATGGTGTGCTCCTGCATCGCCTCGAGCAGCGCGGCCTGCGTCTTGGGCGGCGTACGGTTCAGCTCGTCGGCGAGCAGCAGGTTGGTGAACACCGGGCCAGGCTGGAACTTGAAGTGGCGTCGCCCGGTGCCGTGGTCCTCCTCGAGGATCTCGGTGCCGAGGATGTCGCTCGGCATGAGGTCCGGCGTGAACTGGATGCGGTGGAACTGCAGGTCGAGCGCCCGTCCCAGCGAGCGGACCAGCAGCGTCTTGCCGAGGCCGGGCACGCCTTCGAGCAGGCAGTGGCCGCCCGCCAGCAGCCCGATCAGCAGCTGCTCGACGACCGTCTCCTGGCCCACGATCGCCTGCGCGATCGCGCCGCGCAGCGTCTCGAGCTGCGCGAGCTGCGACTGGACTTCCGCTTCGCTGACCAATCGGTTCATCCGGGGCTCCTGCCGCAGGTTCGTGCGCGTCAGCCCGTCAGGGCGTAGATCGCGATGTTGACCGCGAATTTCGTGTTGTCCTCGGCCAGCCAGCGCTTGTTGCGCCAGTCGTAGTCCCACTCGCAACCGTAGTCCTTGTTGCTGTAGAGGACGCCGAGGCGACCGTCGATCTCGATGCCGCGCAGGTGCTCGTGCACGAGGTCGTCGCCCCAGCCGTTGAGCTCGAACCCGGTGGTCGGCGGTCCGTCGAAGCTGAAGAAGCTCGAAAACAGCGGGTGGTCGTTGCGAAGCGGGCGCAGCGCCTTCGCGCCGAAGATCGACGCCATCTCCGCCTCGAACGAGCGCGCAAACAGCCCGTCGATGTCGTGGTTGCAGTCGTCCACGAACACGAAGCCGCCGCGGCGCACGTACCGTTCGAAGTTGCGCCGCTCGTCGGCGTTGAACTCCACGAGCTTGTGGCCGGCGAGGTAGCAGAAGGGCGCGGTGAGCATGCGAGGGTCGGCGAGTGCGAGCACGTGCTCCTTCGGGTCCACCCGGAGGCTCGTGTACTCGATCAGCGCCATGATCAGGTTCGCGGGCATGCGCTGGTCCACGTCCCAGTTGCCCGAGTCGTACATCAGCCGGGTGAACCAGAAGTCGTAGTCCGGCTCGGCGGCGGCCGCCAGCGCGCGGCGGGGCAGCGCCTGCGCCAGCGCGGACGCCGCCAGGCCTCCGCACAGGAGCCGCAGGAACTCGGCGCGGTTCATCGCGGGCTGCGCGGGCGCCGCACTGCTCAGACGGCGTCCGAGATCGAGGTGAAGGTGAAGTCGCGCAGCTTCATCGGCGGGATGGACAGCAGCCTCGAGGACTGTCCGCCGCCACCGCCGCCGCCGAGCCGCACGGGCCGGCCGAGTTCCTCGACGTTGTTGAGCATGATCACCGGCGATTCGTTGAAGCGGAAGTTCTTCACCGGGTAGCGGATCTCGCCGTCCTCGACGTAGAACGTGCCGTCGCGGGTGAGGCCGGTGAGCAGCACGGTCTGCGGATCGACCATGCGGATGTACCAGGTGCGCGTCACGAGGATGCCCTTCTTCGTCCCGCGCACGAGCTCGTCGGTGGACTTGGTTCCGCCGGCCATCACGATGTTGCCGGGCGAGCCCATGGCGCGCTTTTCCTTGAGCTTCGCCCAATAGCGCGAGTATTCGAGGTTGGCGACCTTGCCCTGGTCCACCAGCGCCATCTTCTCGCGCGGCAACCCTTCGCCGTCCCAGGGCAGGACGGGCACCACCGGATCCCAGGGATCGGCGTGGATGCTGACCCGCGGGTCGAACACCTGCTCGCCGAGCCGGTTGCCGCCGCCCCGCTTTGACAGGAAGCTGCGGCCCTCGTCGGCCTGGCGCGCGTCGAAGAACCGCATCATGAAGGAGATGAGGCCCGCGGCCGCCTCGGGCTCCAGGATCACGGTGTACTTGCCGGGCTCAAGCGCCCTGGCGTCCACGGAGCGGCCGGCCTTGCCCATCGCGGTGCGGACCTCCGTGGCGACGTCGAGCTGGCCGGCATCGTTGACGTTGCGTCCGACCCAGCCCGAGCCGCGCTCGTCGTCGGTGCGCACGGTGCAGGTGTAGTCGAGGCTGGTCGCCTGCTGGTAGCCGAAGTTGCCCTTGCTGTTGGCGATCGCGACGAAGCTCTGGCCGTCGGCGAGGAAACCCGCGGCCACCATCTTCCCGGCGCGGCAGGGCTCGATGGAGTCCGTCGCCACCTTTGCCCGGTACTCCGGCGTGATGCCTGCGACCGAGGCGTTGAAGGTCGGGCTCGGCTTGTAGACCTGCTTCTCCAGCGCCGGCATGAACTCCGGGTTCTCGGGCGCGAGCTCGGCGAGTTCCTCGGCGCGACGCACCACGCGCTCGAGCGACGCGTCGTCGTACGCGTTGGTGGTCGCCGTGCCGAGGCGCTTGCCGTAGGCCGAGCGAACGCTCAGCACCGTGTCACTGACGATGCCGCTGGTCGAGATGTTGTTGAGGGCGAACCGCGCATTGCCCTTGACCGAGCCTTCGAGCGTCGCCGTGCATTCGTCGGCCTTCGACAGCTTGACGACCTTGTCGAGGAGCGCGCGCGCGTCCGCTTCGTTGTACATGCTCATGGTGTGTCTCCTGCGGCGGGGCCGCTCAGCCCAGCTTGCGCGCGGTGTTGATGACGTTGACGCCGTTGAAGCGCGCGGTGCTCGAGCCGTGCGAGACGGCCGAGGACTGGCTCGGCTGCCCCTTGCCGTCGAAGAACGATCCGCCGAAGCGGTAGTCGCCCGCGTCGCAGACGGCGGCGCAGGAGTTCCAGAACTCGGGGGTGCGGATCTGGTAGGCCACGTCCTCGATCATGCCGGTGATGCGGCCGTCCTTGATCTCGTAGAACAGCTGCCCGCCGAATTGCGCGTTGTAGCGCTGCTGGTCGATCGAGAAAGAGCCGTCGCCGATGATGTAGATGCCATTCTCCACGTCCTTGATCATGTCGGCCACGCCGAGCTTCCCGGCGCCCGGCGCGAGCGAGACGTTCGCCATGCGCTGGAACTGCACGCTGGACCACGAGTCGGCGTAGCAGCAGCCGTGCGAGCCCTCGGCGCCGATGATGTGGGCCTGGTCGCGGATCGCCTGGTAATTGACCAGGATGCCGTCCTTGACGAGATCCCAGCGCTGCGTCTTCACGCCCTCGTCGTCGTACTCGGCGGCGCCGAGACTGTGCGGCTGGATGCGGTCGGCAAACAGCGTCACCTGGTCGCTGCCGTAGCGGAAGCGCGACTTGAGCTTGTCGAGTGTGGCGAAGCTGGTGCCGGCGAAGTTCGCCTCGTAGCCGAGCACCCGGTCGAGCTCGAGCGGGTGCCCGACCGACTCGTGGATGGTGAGCCACAGGTGCGACGGGTCGAGTACGAGGTCGTACTTGCCGGGCTTCACCGACGGGGCCTTGAGCTTCTCACGCGCCTGCTGCGCCGCCGCGATCGCGTCCTCGACCATGTCGTAGGAGTTGCCGTAGGTGACGACGCCGTTCGGCATCACGAACTTGGCCGGCGCGTCGCCGTCGAGGTACTCGTAGCCCATGCCCATCGGGGCCGACAGGCCATCGCGGGTGCGGAACCGGCCGCTTGCCTGGTCCACCGCCGTCACCGTGAACGGCACCCAGATGCGGTGGATGTCCTGGTCGATGTAGGAGCCGTCCGTCGAGGCGAAATACTTCTGCTCGTTGATGGCGAACATGTTCGAGCTGACGAAGTTCGCGCCCGCCTTCAGGGCTGCGGCGTTGACCGCCAGCAGCAGCTCGGCCTTGTCCTTGAGCGGCACGGCCATGGCGTTCTTGCGGATCGGCGTGCGCCACGCGACCTCGCCCACGCCCTTCACCTTGGCGAGCTGCACGGGCTCGGTCCGGGCGCGCGAGTTGGCGCGAGCGATGGCGGCGGCCTGCGCCGCGGCGGTCGCGGCGCCATCCTTCGTGAGGTCGCTGGTGGCGGAGAAGCCCCAGGTGCCGTTGACGATCACCCGCACGCCGATGCCCGACGACTCGGTGTTGACCGTGTTCTCGACCCTGTTCTCGCGGGTCAGGACGAACTGGCGCAGGTAGCGGCCGACGCGCACGTCGCAGTAGCTGGCGCCTGCCTTGGTCGCCGTCTCGAGCGCCGCGTCGGCGATGGCCTTTTTGAGGCTGACGTCGAGCGTGCTCAGCAGTTGCTCGGCCGCCACCGCGCGGCCGTGGATCGGCAGCACGAGCCCGGCGAGCCCGAGGCCGCCGATCGTCAGGAAGTCACGTCTGTCCATGGAATTGCTCCGGCAGGGGCGGTGGCTGGGCAGTCGTGGCCGCGATTTCGCGGGCGCGCGCCGGGCCTGGGATCGAGCATGTTGCTGGGCGCGTCCGCGGCGAGTCAAGCCGCGCTGCCGGCTCCAGCGGCCGGCCGTTGGGCGCGGTGGGTGACGCCGTTCGGTCGTCACCTCGAATCGCTGCAGCGGCTATCCTATCCGCCCACTCGACGCAGTCGGCTCAGGCCCGGGAAATCGCGTGAAACGCAGAACGCTCCTCAAGGCCGCCGTCCTCGGCAGCGGCGCGGCCGTCGCGGCGCCGGCCATCTCGAAGGGCCTGATGGAATGGCGCATGGTGACGAGCTGGCCCAAGGGCCTGCCGGGCCTCGGGGCGGGCGCGGAGCGCCTCGCGGCCAACATCACCGCCATGAGCGGCGGCCGCCTCACGATCAAGGTCTATGCGGCGGGCGAGCTGGTGCCGGCGCTCGAGTGCTTCGGCGCCGTCGCGAACGGCACGGCCCAGCTCGGCCACGACGCCTCCTACTACCACACGGGCAAGTCCGAGGGCGCGCCGTTCTTCACGGCGTTCCCCTTCGGCTTCACGACGGCCGAGCTCGACGCGTGGGTGAAGTACGGCAACGGGCAGAAGCTGTGGGACGAGCTCTACGCGCCCTTCGGCATCCGTGCCTTCCATGCCGGCAGCACGGGCACGCAGATGCTCGGCTGGTTCCGCAAGGAGATCCGCTCGGTCGAGGACCTCAAGGGGCTCAAGTTCCGTGCGCCCGGCAACCAGGGTCGCGTGCTCGCCAAGCTCGGCGTCACGCCCGTGACCCTGCCGGGCGGCGAGATCTTCCCCGCGCTGCAGTCGGGCGCCATCGACGCGGCCGAGTGGATCGGGCCGTACAACGACCTCGCGCTGGGTTTCTACCAGGTGTGCAAGCACTACTACGCGCCGGGCTACCACGAGCCCGGCCCCAACCTGCAGCTCATGATCAACGAGCGGGCCTGGGCGTCGCTCAACCCCGAACTGCAGGCCATCGTTCGCACCGCCGCGGAAGCGGCGACGAAGGACATGCTGGCCGAGTACAACGCGCGCTCGGGTCCGGCCCTGCGCACACTCGTCAAGGATCACGGCGTGATCGTGCGGCCCTTCCCCGAGGACGTGCTGATTGCCTGCGGCGAGAAGTCGAACGAGGTGCTGAACGAGATCTACGCGGCGGACCGCTCGCCCGATCGCATCGTGCAGCGGATCATCGTGGACTTCCTCGCGTTCCGGAAGCAGATCATCCCGTGGACGCGCATCGGCGAGCAGGCGTATCTCAACGCGCGGCGACTGCCCTTCGAGTTCAAGCTGAAGGCGTAGTTACGTTACGTCCGCCTGTCGGGACGGACGAGATCTCAGGTCGAGCCTGGGCCGTTGGTCTTAGCGATGGAAGCGGCCGTTCGCGAACGCGCGAGATCGGCCATAACCGGCCCCTGGTGATCCGCTCAGAATTTCTCCCGCTGGACCGCCTTGGATGGCTGGTTTACGGCGGTCAATTTGAGCTCCGCTTTGGCTCGTCCCGGCCACTTCCGGTCATCCAAGCTGCCAGAAGATCGCACCGCCAACGACCGGTTTCCGAGTACAGCCGCCTTTGCCCGACGGCTGCTCGACTGGGCCTGTTCTCCAAAGCAGCCGCTCACGGCCTTGCTGCCCTGATCCACATCCGATGCAGCCGGTACGTCCGCAGTTCGATCAACCGCACAGGTGCTGCCGACCCGGAGCAGAAGTTCGTGTAGCTGCAAAGCAGACGCTCAAAGTGTGTGATCACCTCCGTGCGAAGACTGACCTGGCCGGGGACGCTACAAGGTTGAGGGTGAGACGATCATGCTGGAAAGCATCCGCGTGCCGATGTTCATGGTCGCTACCGACGCCGACCACGTCGCGCCCGGAAATCGTCCACAAGGCGAGCGGGCTCACGACCTCGCTGGAGTTCACTTCCTGCTTACCAGCGGCGGACACAATGTCGGCATCGTCAGCGGCCCCGACCATCCGAAGCGCAGGAACCGCGTGCGCACGCTGCGCGGCGGCGAACGCCGTTGCCCACGGACGAGTGGTTCACGACCACGGAGGCCAAACCGGGTTCGTGGTGGCCAACCTGGCGGAGTGCTCAAGGTCCACTCCTCAACGGATCGTGTCGCGCCGGCGGAGTGGGCGCGCCCGCCGAGCGCTACAAGCCGCTCGGGGACGCGCCCGGAGATCACGTCCGCCAGCGTTGACCGGCGACCGAAGTCACTTCTCCTTCGTCCGTGAGGCGGAATAGATCTCACCGTCACGGCCGAAGTACAGCCGCTGCAGGTCCCAGGAGAGCGACGGGCGCGTCTCGCTGCCGGCCGTGTTGACGCCCGGGCCGAGATTGACCGGCGCCGAGAACCTCTGCTGCGTGTTGTTGCGGCGAGCGTAGAACACGTCGAAGCTGCCGAATGACGCTGCGCCCTTCGCGTCCGTTGTCCGCGTTGAACTGAAAACGACTTCGAGGCCGTCGCTGCTGATGTTCGGCATGCGGTCATCGAACTCGGTGTTGAGCTCCGTCACCGGCGACGGCGGGCCGAACTCGCCGTTCTCGAGCTTCTTGCTGACGTAGATGTCGTGATTGCCACTCACCGTGCTCGAG
>Ga0316603_10000189_pt1 | contig 34586 bp, 35 predicted proteins | sample OWC_soil_day10_n_FD_207649 | JGI IMG/M metagenome (GOLD analysis project Ga0316603, IMG submission 207649) | Wetland soil microbial communities from Old Woman Creek delta, Ohio, United States - OWC_soil_day10_noCT | ecosystem: Environmental > Terrestrial > Soil > Wetlands | place: USA: Ohio... | reverse complement strand
TTTTATGATAAAATATACGGTAAAACTGGCTGGCGGTCAATGACCATTCGTTCTCTTTCTATCGGACAAGGAGAGGTTTTGGTAACTCCGCTTCAACTTGCAAATGGAACAGCTGCAATAGCCAACAGAGGGTATTATATAACGCCTCACCTAAATAAAACAGATTCATTGCTCAAGCATATACACAAAATTAATGTTGATAAAAAATATTTCTCAGTAGTAGATGAAGGAATGTGGCGTGTGAATGAATTTGGTACAGGTCGTGCTTATAATTTACCGGATATAGAATGGTGTGGAAAAACAGGAACAGTACAAAATGCGGGTAAAAAAGACCATGCTTTTTACATTGGATATGCTCCGCGTGGAAATCCGAAAATTGCAATAGCAGTGATTGTAGAGAATGCCGGTTTTGGGGCGACTTATGCGGCTCCAATAGCAAGTTTAATAGTTGAACAATACCTTAAAAAGAAAATACTCCGAACAGATTTACTTGAAAGAACAGCTAACGTTAAAACAAATATAAATGTCAAGGAATATTAGTATGAAATATGCGTTGGACTGGACAACGGTGGGTATCTACCTGTTTCTGGTCTTTTTTGGCTGGCTGAATGTTTATGGTGCAAGCTATGATTTTGATCAGTCGAGCATATTTGATTTTAGTCAGCGTGCCGGAAAGCAGTTTGTATGGATATTGACAGCTTTCGGGTTGGCTGGTGTCATTTTGCTGTTTGACAGTCGGCTTTTCAATATTTTTTCATACGTATTTTATGTGGCGATTATCTTGTTGTTAATAGTTACCATTTTTGTTGCATCAGACGTGAAAGGGTCGCGCTCCTGGCTTGAGTTCGGTCCCATCAGTTTTCAGCCTGCAGAGCTTGCCAAAACAGCCACTGCGCTGGCTTTGGCAAAGTTTATGAGTTCCTACAATTACAAACTGAAAACCTGGAAAGACCTTATCCCGTTGGGAATAATTGTTTTTATTCCTTTTGCTCTGATTATTCTTCAGAAAGAAACCGGAAGTGCTCTCGTGTTTCTGGCATTTCTGCTTATGTTTTATCGGGAGGGTATGAACGGAATATTTCTGCTGTTGGGCTTGTTGGCTATAGTGTTGTTTGTTGTGGCAATAGGTTTCAGCCAGACAATTATCCAAAACGACAGAGGAACGTTGGGAATGGCATTGGCTATGTCAATTATCCTTTTAATTCAGTTTTGTTATGCTTTTTTCTTTAACAGGCAACGGAAAGAAGCACTAACGCTACTTCTGGGTGTTGTCGGTATCGCAGCAGCATCGTATGTATTGAATATCTGGTTTAAAATCAATTATGATTACATTGCTATTGGAACCGTTGTTGCTTCGTGTGTGTATTGGATTATCATTGAGATGTTTAACCGTCATAGAAAATACTGGTTGCTGGCGTTGATTTCTTTTGGTTCTTTACTGTTTTGTTATTCAGCTGATTATATTTTTAATGATGTTTTGGAGCCACACCAGCAGGTACGAATAAAAGTGCTGCTTAATATGGACGATGATCTGACCGGTGCAGGTTATAATGTTAACCAGTCGAAGATAGCCATTGGTTCAGGTGGTTTTTTGGGTAAAGGTTATCTGAACGGAACTCAGACAAAACTGAAATATGTACCGGAACAGGATACCGACTTCATATTCTGTACTGTAGGCGAAGAATGGGGATTTGTAGGGTCGGCAGCTGTACTGCTGGTTTATCTCTGGCTACTACTTCGGATTATTCAGATTGCCGAACGGCAGCGCGATCCGTTTACCCGGATTTACGCATATTGTGTGGCAAGTATCTTTTTTTTTCACCTCACTATCAACGTAGGGATGGTGCTGGGAATTATGCCTGTAATCGGCATTCCTTTGCCATTTCTTAGTTACGGGGGATCATCTCTCTGGAGCTTTACAATACTCTTGTTTATTCTTCTCAGGCTCGACGCAGCCCGGCGTATAGGCAGCTAATAATGCCGGTTAAATACTGTTTATGTTTATTCCTGTTATTTTCTTATACAGATCCAGTGCATATACATCCGTCATTCCCGAAATATAATCCAGAACAGCCAGAACTTTGCCGTATGTGGTCGGATTGTTAATATCGTATTGTTGCGGTATTCGGTAAAGCAGTTGTTTTGAATATGCTTTTTCGGGCTGCAGAACAGCATTTACAAATAGATCCATAAGTGTCAGAATTATCTTATAACCTGCCAGTTCTATATCCAACACCTCTTGTGAACGATAAATTTTATCTTTTGCAACTTCTGAGCAATGATTATAAGCTATTCCGGTTTGACCCGACATATGTTTAATCAGTGAACCCTCGAATATGCCAGCCAGAATGTCTTTTTCATTTTCAATAAAAATTTCTGAACATTCATCGATCAGCTGACCGATGACCGAAGAACGAAGGTATGCAATCTGCTCATTTACATCGCTCACCATTTTTAGCGTCTCTATCCGTTTTTTTCGTTTCTCATTGTCGAAATATTCAAGAAACAGTTCCCTTGTTTCGTCGGTCGTAAGTATTTTCAGTTTATGCGCATCTTCAATGTCCATAATCTGGTAGCAGATATCGTCAGCAGCTTCTACCAGATATACCAGTGGATACCGGTTAAAACGGTTGGGATTATCAGATTTTCGGGTAATGCCCAGTTGACCCGATATTTTTTCGAAATTGTTTCTTTCTGACTCAAAAAAACCGAATTTTTGTTTTTTCTTGTCCCCATAAACCGATGAGTAGGGGTATTTGACTATCGAAGCCAGCGTGCTATAGGTAAGGACAAAACCACCCGGACGCCGCCCGTTGAACTGATGCGTGAGCAGTCTGAAAGCGTTGGCATTTCCCTCGAAATGGATACAGTCATTCCACTCGACTTCAGACATTTTATCTTTCAGAAACTGACCTTTACCTTCTGAGAAAAACGTGGCAATGGCTTCTTCGCCCGAATGCCCGAAAGGCGGATTTCCCAGATCGTGAGCCAGACATGCTGCCGACACGATAAAACCAATTTGATCGATGTATTCCGAACCGGCTGAAGATAGCGAACGAGATACATTCATTCCCAGTGATCGACCAACACTAGCCACTTCCAGGCTGTGGGTAAGCCGGTTGTGAACAAAAATGCTTCCCGGCAATGGAAACACCTGAGTTTTGTTTTGCAGCCGCCGAAAGGGAGCAGAAAAAATCAATCGGTCATAATCCCGTTGAAATTCATTCCGGTTATCACGATTGTGGTCATGATAGTTTTCCATACCCAGGCGTACGGGCGAAAGTAATTGGTTCCAGTTCATTTGTCAGTATTTTTATAATTAAAACAAAGTATCAATCCTCTGTATAATATTCAGAATATCAGATATCTTCTATTTCAATGTCATATGTGTCCAGCAGACCGATTACTGCCGGCAATGAAAATTTTGCTTTTTTAATCCGGTTATTTTCAGGATTGATGCTGTAGTTAAATGATGTTCGAAAATCGGTTTTTTCGAGATTTGTATGATTAAAAACGGCAAGAGAAAAATCACAGTCGTTGAATACCGTGCCGGTGAAATCGCTTTCGGTAAAGTCGGTTTCATGCAGCAAGCAATGTGTAAAGACTGCATTTTTAAGTTTGAGTTGATAAAATGAAGAATGGTTTAACTGACAATTTTCAGCAGTGAACGAAAGCCCAAACCGGTTGCAGTTTTCAAAATTCAATCCCAGCATTTTACATTCCTTGAATCTCGTTTCACGGATCGCGGTAGCAGTCAAAACAGCCATACTCAGGTTGCAACCTGAAAAAATGCATTCAGAGAATATAATATTCGAAAGATCGGCAGAATTAAAATTGCAATTCACAAACGTGCAATTTTCATATTCCCCTTTTTCCAATGGGATTTGATTGAAATCAATCTTCTCAAATATTTTATCTACCACATATTCGTTTTCCATTTCAGATGTTGCTGTTTTGGGGATTTATAGCAATTTTCTTTTTTGCCAAACCTGATACGAATTGAAGATATTCTGCCACAGAACGTATGCACCCGGAGCAATGGATGAAATCGGATTGAGAAACATTTGTGCCATCCAGATAGCAAGTATCGTGTTTTTCTGTCCAAGACTTTGACCCCCTGCAATGGTATCGTTATATTTTTTTCCGATTTTTTTGCCTGTGATGAACTGTCCGATACAGGCCACCAGAGCGCCTGCAGCTACCAGAATTTCGGTAGTATAATTATTGCTGTTTTGTTGCAGGATAAATTCCACGGTTTTAGCCGTAACTATTATCAATGAAAAACTCCAGATGTAAAACGAAAGACCGGAGAAGGATCCTATTTTAGTTGTTGTTTCAGGTGAGATTTTTTTCAGAATAACAGCCAGAACAAATGGTGTGAGCAGCAGAACAAATACCCGACGCGAGATAGCCAGAAATGAATCAAAAAAAGGCAATGTTTCATAACTTCCGAGCAGTGAAAAAATAAGCGGAGCAGCAATGGCAACGCTCAGATTACTCAGCAAACTATATGCTGTCAGGCTTTCCACGTTCCCTTTCAGCATGCCTGTAACAACGGGAGCAGCGGTTCCGGTGGGAGCCAGCATACAAATCATCACGCCTTGCGCAAGTACCTGATTCCATGGACTGAGGATATAGTAAACAATAACACTACCCAAAATCTGGATTAAAATCAGCCACAGATGAAGTCCGGAGAGCTGCAGATGCTTGAAATTCAGTTTACAGTATGTAAGAAAAAGCATTGTGAAAATAAGGTACGGAGTAAGAAATGCCAGTGAGCCGAAGAATTGGTGAAAAACTGCGCCCGTTGTCATTGCCAAGGGCATCATATAGGGTTTTATTTTTTTGAGCATATAGAGTGTGCGCGTTTCTTTGTTGTAATATTCGGAAATAATCAATAATTAATCAGCTGCAGTTATTTTGGCATGGAATATTGCTTCATTTCATTTCTCAGTTTTTTCCCGTTACCGTTTGTGACCAGGTCCATCTGATACCAGAATTTCACATTATGGTTCATTTCACGGGTGTGACAGAGTTCGTGGAGAATGACATAATCAATCAGATGTTGCGGAAGAAGCATAAGGTAAAACGACAGATTGATGTTCTTTCTCGTATTACAACTTCCCCAGCGCGATTTCGATGACTGAATTTTCACATCGGTAAATGAGAAACCGAATTTATCGGCTAATTCACGGGTACGTTGCGGTAAAATCCGTTTAGCTTCGCGTCGCAGGAAATAATTGATGCTGTTCCAGAAATAAGTTTGTGTCTGCATTTCTTCCGGATTCAGCTGTTGCGGATACTCGATAGTCAGTATACCCGATTTCAGGGAAGAATAAATATTGTTGCGTTCAGCTTTTCTGACACAAACATCAAAAGTGCATGTTTTCAGGATATTCGATTCGGTTATGACAACTGTCTTTTGACTGACTCCCGATTGTTTTTTTATTAATTTTGTTCTTACTGAATCAATAAATTTCAGGGCGTCTGTCTCTTTGCTTCCCGGGGGTAATGTTACGACCAGTGAGTTGCTGAGTATGCGCACAGAAATCCGGGTAGCCCGTGTACTGCGTCTGAAGGTGATGGTGCCGAGATCTTTATCTGAAATCATGGGATGAAATCTGCCTGATATTTCAAGCAAAGTTACAATATTTTTTTGTGAATGGTGTGAAAATGAGCGGAAACGGCTAACTTTGCAGGAATTTATGACAAAGACTGCAAATGGATAGTTGGACACAAAGGACAGAATTGCTTACAGGCAATAACGGGTTGAATAAACTAAGAAATTCTTCTGTTCTAATTGTTGGTTTGGGAGGGGTAGGTGGTATAGCTGCCGAAATGATTTGCCGTGCCGGAGTGGGGCGGATGACCCTGATTGACCGCGATACGGTGACCTCAACCAATATCAACCGACAAATTGCAGCACTGCATTCAACAGTCGGACAACTCAAAACGGAGGTTATCGCCTCCAGACTGAAGGATATCAATCCGGAATTGGATCTGACCGTAATATCGGACTGGCTGAACGAAGAAAATACGGATAAAATACTCGATGAAGGTAAATTTGATTTTGTGGTAGATGCTATCGATACTCTTTCACCCAAGGTATTTCTGATAAAATCGTGTACCGAAAAAGGCATCCGGATCATATCGTCCATGGGTTCGGGAGCAAAGATGGATCCTTCTAAAGTACAGATTTCCGATATTTCCAAAACAAATTACTGCCCGCTGGCAAAAGCCGTAAGGCAACGGTTATCGAAGCTGGGTATAAAAAAAGGACTTACTGTAGTTTATTCGACCGAAGAATCCGACAGAAACAGCGTCGTCCTTACCGAAGGAGAACTTTACAAAAAGTCAACTACCGGGACGATTTCGTATATGCCGGCTTTGTTCGGACTTTATCTGTCTTCGTACGTCATCAGAGAAATAATAAAAAACTGAAAAATATGATAACTGCAAAAAACATACATAAAAGTTACGGCGATCTAGAAGTCTTGAGAGGGGTGGATTTGCATGTCGATAAAGGAGAAATCGTATCGATTATGGGACCGAGCGGAGCCGGTAAAACCACCTTGCTTCAGATACTCGGAACGCTCGACAAACCCAATGCCGGTGAAGTGGAAGTGGATGGAATTAATTTTAGTAAATTAAATTCCGATCAGTTATCGGTTTTCCGCAACAGACACATTGGATTTATTTTTCAGTTTCACCAGCTGCTACCTGAGTTTACAGCCATCGAGAATGTACTTATTCCGGCTATGATAGGAAAAATGAATATAAAACAGGCCAGAGAAAAAGCTACAGAATTGCTTCATTTCCTGCAGCTTGGCGACCGGCTTCACCACAAACCCTCCGAACTTTCGGGTGGTGAAAAACAGCGGGTGGCAGTAGCCAGGGCGTTAATCAACAATCCCTCACTCATTCTTGCCGACGAACCTTCGGGGAGTCTAGATACAAAAAACAAGGACGAACTTCACAAATTGCTGTTTGAGTTAAGGGATAAATATAACCTCACGGAAGTGATTGTAACTCACGATAAGGAGCTGGCAAAATTATGTGACCGGACAATAGGAATGAAGGATGGACTTATTCAACTGACAATCGACAAGTAAAAAATAGTACCCTCGCCGGGAATCGAACCCGAATTTAAAGTTTAGGAAACTTCCGTTCTATCCATTGAACTACAAGGGCAAACTGAGCGACAAAATTACATCTTTTTGTTGAATAATAAAAACTTCAGTCTTCAGTACTTCACAAAAAATAAAATGAGTAAAAAACAAAAATACTATACGGTTTGGGAAGGCGTTAATCCCGGTGTTTACAATTCGTGGAAAGAATGTGAGAAACAAATCAAAGGTTATGAAGGAGCTAAATTTAAGTCTTTTGAAACCTTAAAGGAAGCTCAGGATGCTTTCATGTCATCCTGTTGGGAGTATATCGGGAAAAATGCAGTCAATACAAAACCGATACCCAACTACCGAAATTTACCGTCTTCCGAGCAGCCGATACTTAACAGCATTGCCGTAGATGCCGCCTGCGCCGGTAATCCGGGTAAAATGGAATATCGGGGTGTGGACGTGAATACCGGAACGGAAATATTCCGGCAGGGACCCTTTGAAAACGGGACCAATAATATCGGGGAGTTTCTTGCAATCGTTCATGCGCTTGCACTTTTTAATAAGACTAATCCCCGCATTCCCGTTTATACCGACAGTGTTACAGCTCTTGCCTGGGTTAAAGGAAAAAAATGTAAAACGAAACTCGGGATAGACAAACAAAATCAGTATATTTTTCAACTGATTGAACGGGCCGAAAAATGGCTCAGAGAGAATACTTTTAGCAATCCGCTCATAAAATGGGAAACTGAAAAATGGGGCGAAATTCCGGCTGATTTTGGCCGAAAATAATTCACAGGATGATTATAAAGAAATATTGTTTAATATCACTTCTTAGTCTGTTTGCTTTGTTGCAGGCAGGATGCACGGATAATATTACGCCGGATCAGCCATTGGTTGTCATTATTAAAGCCGATGATTTTAACGACTATTCGCCCAACTGGCAACGTTTTATTGCCATTCTGCAGCAAAATGACATATCGGCTGCTGCAGGAGTGTCAACCAAACTCGTTGTATCCAATCATGCTGAAATACTGAACATCAGAGAACTTTCAGCACTCAGACGCTCCGATAATCAACCACTGATTGAATTTTGGAATCACGGGTATGATCATGCAGGGGACAATGGGGATTCTCCCGAGTTCGATAACTCTGATGTTGATCTCCAGAAGAAGCATTTGCAGATAGCACAGCGTTTTTTCAGCGATTCGCTTCATTTCACAGCCAAAACATTCAGCGCCCCGCATAACAGGTCAACAGCAGCTACCTTACATGCATTATCCGGTTTTCCCGAACTGAATGTGATCATGAGATATAAAATGCACGAAAAATATTCCCTGAAACGACCCTGGATTGATCCTAATAAAAAAAAATGCAAACCCGGCGATAAGATTTGTCTGAACATTACGTACCAATATTTATTTGATATTCCTTCGACGGATGTTGAGAATTATTTCAAAGCACGGAAAAAGGAGAACTATCTACTAATTCAGCTTCATCCAAATCCGTGGGATGATAATGATTTCAATGATTTTCAGAATATGATATCTTTTCTTAAAGAAAAAAATGTAAAATTTATGACACCTGATGAGTACTTTCAGTACCTGAACAGGATAAATTAAAAAATCAGACTAAACCGTATGAAATTATCTTTAAAACATGTTTACTTTTCACTCTTTTTGCTCCTTTTCACAATTCTGGCAATGGTTGCAGTGTATCGGCTACACAGCACACAAGTGTTTGTAACAAAGGGAAATGTAAGTTTTTTTGGAAATATTCTCTTGCTGATATTTGCGTCGTCATTCGTGCTGATTGTTTTATCTCAAATCATCTTTGCCCGAAGAATTCTGAGACCTTTTCTTTCTGTAGAAAATTTCGTGTCTCTCTCCCTTGTCCTGTTACTTGTATTATCCGTTTTTCAGAAAGAAGTGGGTATTTACGCCACCGGATTTTTTGTGTTGTTTGCTCTCGTGTCTTTTTTTGTGAGGGGGAAAATATACACCCTCAATAAAGTGTATTATTTCATATTCCAGTATGCTGTTTTTCTCATGGCAGGGACTATTTACACGCCCCGCGGTTTTCATTTCCCCGAAATGACCTATACTTTTTTTTTACTGCCGTTGTCATTCAGCCTTTTCCGGCTCAATAAGCAGACTCTGCTGTTGATTCTGAAAATAGTGTTCCGCATCATGGCCATTTATATGGCTGTTTCGGTTGTTTACTGGTGGTTCAATTTGCTGGTTTTGAATATGTCTGCTTTGGAATGGATTACTATGAAATTTCCTAACGCATATGACTACGTCGGTACTTGGGGACATTATTCTCACCCCAGTTATATCTCATTGGTATTATTCTCTACTTTGATTTCGGGTTTTTATCTCAATTTCAAAAAGGACAATATCGTAGCCCTTTCCAGGTTCGAGCTGATATCCTACATTGGTTTATGTCTAGGTTTTGTATTAGTGACGGAAAGTCGTATCGGGTTGGTTGAGTTAATCATAATCGTTTTGATCAGTCTGCTTTACTATATCAGACTGAAAACTCCCCATTTCAAACTGGCTCTGGTGGTTGCAGTTTTAGTTGGGGTGGTTATTCTCATGGCTGGTGAAAACAAAGTGAGTCGGTTTATCCGGGATGATGTTCGTAAAGCGGATTATACGCTGGCAATCAATTATATAAAAGAGCATCCTGTTATCGGTGCAGGCTATCATCAGCAACGTGTAGCGTTGGAATATCAGGATAAGAAGATGTCGGATGTAACCAGACCGGTCGGTGCTCCCCCAATTACCTATACCCACAATCAGTTTCTGGGCGATATGGTTCAGTTTGGAATTCCCGGGCTTATTTGTCTGCTGATAATGCTTGCCGGATTAATCTGGAACGCGCTTCGGTCACGGAGTTATCTTCTGCAGCTTTTTATGCTGATTTACCTGTTTTTTATGTTAATCGAAGAGCCCTTGTACGCTCAGGAAGGGATTACCCGGTTTATGGCTTTCCTGTGTTTTTTTGTTCATATCAGCGAATGCGATAAACCGGTGAGAGTTCACCGCTTAAGGAATTTGTTTTCGAAAGGTAAGCCGGCGTAGCTGATTGTATTTTTTCTTAAATTTGTCATAATCACGCAGAAACTGTATCGGATTCTCAATCAGTTTGTCATAAACTTCTTTGTGGTTGGCGTAAATCTGTTTCTGAGTTGCTGCAATTTTATCCTGATGATTGTCGGTAAACGAATCGGTGTGTTTCCGGTAGAAAAAATATTCCTTATCAATAAAATACACTTCACCGCCTTTTTCGAGCAGACTTATCCAGAGATCCCAGTCTTCGCTGGTAATAATATTTGGATCATAACCGCCAGCGTTGTCAAAATCTGTCCGCCGGAAGACAGCTGTATTGTGAATACAGTTTTTCAGTAATAACTGTCTGAAATTGTAAGCCGGTAATTTCCATTTCCCTTTTTTATCTCCGAAAAATACTCCGCTGCAGTAAACGAGTTTCACCGAAGGATTATTCTCGAGTATTTCTACGGCTTCAGCCATGTATTCGGGTGCTATCAGGTCATCGGAATCCAGCGGAAGAATATATTTACCCGAAGAATGAGCTACTGCATTGTTTTTGGTTACAGGAATGGGTGATTTTGGCTGGTGGAAGTATTTTATGCGGCTGTCGATCCGAGCCATTTCCTTGATTATCATTGCCGAGTTATCGGTCGAATCATCGTCCATCACGATGCATTCCCAGTTCTTATAGTTGCATTTCTGAAGACACTCCAGTGTCTCCCGGATATATTTCTCCCGGTTGTGGATGGGCGTGATTACCGATATTTTAGGTTCTGAGTGCATAAGAAGTTTTTAAATTTTTACTCAATCCTGTACGATTGTTTTTTAGCGAAATACCTATTGCAGAATATATTTTTTAAAGTTCGTAAGTCAAAGATACTCATTTAACGATGATAGATACCTGCATTTTTTATTTTATTTACAGGCAGATTTCTGGAAATATGTTTTCGGTATTTATAAACAATTGGATGAAATATATTTCCAAATACAGTCCATGGGAGTGGGTAATAAGGATTTCTACCTGAATATAACTGCTTTAGCCGAATAATCACAGCATGAAATATGTTTTTTGGTTGAATAAATTTTTCACGGGGATGCTTAGCCGGATGTTTCTTCAATGATTCCATATTAGTATCCAGCAGCGATAAAAAAGCCGTATATATTTCGGCAGTCATCGGGGTATTTCCTCTTGATATCCAGGCCGGTACAGCTACCAACTCTTTCCAGTAATCGGGCATATATCTGTTGTGCTCATCGTACACCCTGGCTGCTCCTTTCTGGTTTTCGGGCCGGCCAATTAAATAAATATCCGGATTTTCGAATTCATTCCAACAATCCCGGAAAGAAACTTCGGTAGCCTTTATGTCATGCCAGGCACCTCCGTAAAAGTGCATTAAATAAGCTCTGATGTAATCCGAACGATGTACAACGCTAAGATATGAATATGCTTCATGAAGTGGAAATTCCGGTTTAATAAATGCCGACAGATTATCTTTGGTAATCAAACAAACAGGCACTTGTATGTTTTTTTGTAAATATTCAAAGCTCAGAAGCCTGTTGGCATTCATTGGGGCTCCTTCCCAGTAGCACCAGACCACAAAAGGAACATTATGTTGATATGTAAGCTCCGAAGGATTATTGACACATTCCATAGTTTAAATTTACTATATATCTAAGTTCAGGTACTGAAATATCAGAGGTATAATCTTGTGAATGGTTTATAGACCAACTGCAGAAAAAAAATTTTCTGATTGATGTGTATATATTTAATTTTTAAATTTTCAGATTTAATCTTATCGATATAAAACGTGATTGTCGATTTTATTTCTTTAGCAGAGAAACCTCTTTTTATCATTTTAATAAATAAATAATTGATCATCTTCTCTTCAGATTTCAGAATTTCTTCAGCTGTATATTTGTTTTTATCATAGATTGGTAAATACTTATCCCATTTACCAAACACTTGTATTAAGTTCTCAAAATATCTTTTATTTCTAAATCCTTTGGAATAATGCTCTATTAATACATCAAAAACTACATAATTCTGAAATCCTGCAAAAGCAGACTGAAGACAAATATCTAAATCATAGCCGTGAAAACCTTTCAGTTTTTCATCGAAGGCTATTTTTGAGAATATATCGCGGTTTGCACCCAAAAACACACCATCCAGCAGAATTACTTCCTGTTTATCATCATTATGCTCTATAGGAAGTCGAATATGCTCTGAGTGTTTTCCTGACTGAATTATATTTATATATTTTTCCTGAGATGACGACCATGATGAAGGAACAGAGAGTACGGTGTTACTTCCTGCTACTCCTATTAGTCCTGTAGTTGAATTATTTAAATGTGATTTTATTATATTTCCCCAGTTTTTTGTTTGAAAATTCACATCTTCATGCACAAAACATAAAAAAGGATATTTACTTTGGGCAATTCCTTTGTTGTATGCCGAAAATATGGAATATTCATTGCGCGAATTATTAATACAAACAATTTCATACGGAACTCCAATCGTATCATCAATGTTACGTGCTAATGATTCGGACAATTTTCCGTGTTTCGAACAAATAATAACAGAAATCATGGAGTTGTTTTTATTGTTTATCTAATCCGTTTTTACAAACAAATTCATTTATCTCTTGTTTTTCCCTGCACAAATTCAAATTATAGTCCTGATTATAACCTTCAGGATGACTCAAATGATATTGCACCGCCAGATTACGCATTGAGACGAGCTGAAATCCGGCTGCTTTCAAGCGCCACGCCAGATCGTAGTCCTCACCAACTGCAGGCAACTTATAGTCTTCATCAAACCCGTTGATGGCATAGATTGCTTCTTTGCTGAATGACATATTGCATCCGACAAGTTTATCATTTTTGCGGTTTCGGGGAATAATTCTCAGTACACTTTCAGGAGAAATGAATATTCCTTCTTCAATAAATTTTATTTTTCCTTTACCGAAAAACATTTTTCGGAGTAGTATTTGCTGCAAATTCCTGATATTATCACTGTTGCCGAGTATGTAATCTGTCATGTAATCGTCCAGTTTTACCCGTTTGCCGGCCAGTATTTTGTTTGCTTCGGCGTGATGCAAATGCATCTCAATAAAGCGGGGATGCAGTACACAATCGCCATCGATAAAAATCAGCCAGTCAGCTTCCGAGGCTCTGATGGCACTGTTCAAACAGTGATTTTTTCGCCAGCCTTCGTCCTTTCTTGTGATGTGCTTATAAGGCATCTCAAACGGATACCCGGCAATGAACTCTTTCATTTCAGGGCTTTCTCCATCCTCTGAAATGATGATTTCGAAGTCTTTCTCGGTCTGAAAATGAAGTGAATCGAGTACCGGCTTCAAAAACCGGACATTTTTATAAACAGATATGATTAATGATGCTTTCATTCGTTATTTTTCGAGAATTATCAAAAAACTTTTCAGGGTACAACCTGATATTTGCTGCTCGTAATATCCCAGACAGGATTTATTGCTGTCAGATATTGTTTGACGGTACATGTCGCGGGCTTTGGATGTTTTAATTCCGTTACCGGGAATGTGATATCGTTTTTCGGTAAATTCGGTAATCTTTATTTTCTCTGCAACTGATGGAAACAGCTTCGTAATCTGATTATTCCTGATTGATATTTCTTCATTCGAAAGGTAAACGGCATTTTCATAAACAGAGTATTCCGGATTGACAAAAATATTCTCGGGCAGAAAAATATGCCGGATGATGTTCATTTTTCGGGAATGAGTGCGCTGATAATGCAATTTTCCTTTCAGTTCGCGGTAGAAAAAAGCTTTATGGCGGATATTTAGCGTATCAATAAGTTCCTTCTTAAGATTTCGGGTTTTAACTCGTTTTGATCCGCTTCGAATTCTGTAATTAAGTCCATTGATGGGTAATCGTACAAATTCACCGCCTGTTTTGAACAACGAAATCCAGAAATCCCAGTCTTCTCTTCCCGTTATTTCTTCGCAATAACCACCAGTTTTCTCCCAGTCAGATTTTCGGTACATGGAGCAAACATCGATTATATTTCTCCGAGCCAGTAAGTTGTAGCTGAATGGTGGAAAATTCCATCGCCCTGTTTTTTCACCAAAAAAAGAGGCCTCCCGGCTAACAACTTTTACTTCAGGGTTATTTTCCAGCACTTTTACAGCTTCTTCGATGTAATTGTTTGAAATAGTATCATCCGAATCAACAGGCAGGATATATTTCCCGTGCGATAATCCGATCGCATGATTTCTGGCAACTGATGCACCAGCGTTAGGTTGTTCAAAGCATCGGATACGAGCGTCTTTCAGGGCATAGCTTTGAGCAATTTCCATGGATTTATCTTTGGAACCATCGTTCATAATGATCACCTCAAAATTCGGATAAGTCGATTTCAATACAGCTTCGAGGGTTTCAGCCAGGTATAATTCGGAATTGTAGACTGGTATAATGACCGAAACCAGTGGAAAATTTTCCGGTTCTGATGCCTTTTTTATATCGTTAGCAGGTTGTATATTTACCATTTCAGATTTTGTCTAATCCTTTCGTGTACTTTTGCCAGTAATACTTCAGAGGATTGGTATACTTCAGTTTTTTCCAGGGGCGGCTGCTGTGAGGTAGGTGCAATACAGGAACTTCGGTCAATAAATAGTTTTTGAAACCCATCGAGGTGGATTTGTGGGAAATAAAGATATCGTACCAGGTCTTTTGTGCATCCAGATTTATAAAATCATACGCGTTCAGTAATTGGTTGGTAATCAGTGTGCAGCAAAAACTCAGTCGTTTTTTGGTTTCAACAGTACCTTCCCGGAAGTTCTGTGCAAAAAGATACGGGAAATTAATTTTTCCGGTTTCATCCGTTGTTACAGCAGCTATAAGCCCAGGATTTTTCAATTTTCCGGATTGGAGTATCAACTGCCGGATGGTGTTGTTTTTTATCACTACATCCGATTCAACAATCACCAAATTCGCGTTGTCGTCTATCGCTTTTTTCTGAGCCAATTGCAACACAAGCCGGTAATTGGGCGATGGATGCGAAGTTATATCTTTCAGATTGACTAATTCAAATCCAAATCGTGAAGATGCTTCCTGCAAAAGAAAAGTAGTTTCTTCGTCGCTGAAATCATTGTAAATAGTGTATTTCAGGTCGGAATAACCTTCAGAACCGACAATGCTTTCAATCGTCCTGATGGTAGTTCCGAATGAGTTTTTTACAGGTGTTATGATATGTATGTTCATGCTTGTTTTTTCAAAAACCTGTTCAGAACAGGTATATCTTTGAGAGGTAAATCTCTTTTTATAAAGAAAACGATAAACACAGCCATTAGCACAGTTTTCAGAGCTAAATTTACAATCAGATAACGTGTTTCAATAAAAGTACTTATACCAAACAACACAAGTGTCAGTGCTAAATAAGTACCAAGTTTCTTTAAGTTATAATTTATCGGCATAAATTTCTGTCCAAAGAAATATGACAAGAGCATCACAACAAGATATCCGACAAAAGCACTCCATGCTGAGCCCCAATAACTATATTTAGGTACAAAAATTATATTCCCGACAAATACAATTATCGTTCCGATAGCGGCAAACCACGCTCCATAATGATTTTTATCTTTCAATTTATACCAAATAGAAAGATTAAAATATATTCCCTGAAAAATAAACGAAAAGAGAATAATTGGAACAACTTTTAATCCCACCCAATATTCACTTGGTACAAGATATTTTATTATGTCCATATATAAAACCATTCCCAAAAAAATTAAAAATGAAAGTATAACGAAGTATTTCATTGCTTCACTGTATGTTTGTGAACTGTTCTCATCTTTGTGTTTAGCAAATACGAAGGGTTCATAAGCAAATCGAAAAGCCTGAGTAAACATCATTATAACCAACGCCAACTTACTGACTGCACCATAAATACCCAAATCGTTTCCTCCTTTTGATCCTACTTGCAGAAAAGGAAATATCATTTTGTCTAAATTTTGATTGGCAATACCTGCTATACCCAAAAACAACAAGGGATAGGAATATTTCAGCATTTGCTTTAATAATTTACTATCAAATTTAAATTCAGCTTCAAAAATATATTTGGATAATATCAGCGTTTGAAGGGTTGTTGAAATAATATTTGAAATAAAAATATAACCTACTCCATAATCAGGACGATAGAACCAGGAAATTGAAGAAGGAGCTATTTTCATTAAAAAGGGACAAAGTACCAAAAAGAATACATTCAATACTACACTCAGGCCAACATATAACAACTTCATTCCCGCAAACACATACGGACGTTTAATAAAACGCAGATAAACGAATGGAATACACGAAAAAGCATCCATCGCCACACTTAATCCAAGCATCCAGATATATTCCGGATGATTTCTGTAACCTAATGTATTAGCTATAGGATGTTGAAATATAATAATGATAATTGCAAAAAGTAAACTTGTGAAACCTATGGAAATCAGTGTATTACCATACACTTTTTTAGCATTTGCCGTATCTTTATTTGCAAAACGGAAAAAACCGGTTTCCATTCCATAAGTTAAGGCAACAATTAATATAGAAGTCCATGCATATAAATGGGTAACAACACCATATTCTGCAGGATTTGGCAGCGTGTAAGTATAAAGTACCACAAGCATCCAACTTACAAATTTTGCAGCAATATTAGTACCGCCATAAATTACGGTGTCCTTCGCCAGCGATTTCATTTCTTTTGCCATAAATTGATAGGCTCTTTTATGTATTAAGTATATTCAAACTACTTTTTTCTGAATTTACTCAGAATTTTGTCAACAAATTTAAATTCAGGCGTTGGTTCGAAATCTTCCGGTTTCAGGTATCCGCCTTCAATTAAGAGACGAATAGCTTCTTCGGCCTGCGAGGCATGCACATCAAGTTTTACGCCTCCGTTTACATTGGCAAGATAGGCGCGGTTGATGATCTCATCTCTTCCGAAACATTCGATACCCATTGACTCAAGGTAGGCTTTTACCATTTCAAAATCAGCTGACTGACTGAAAGTTCTGATGTTTACCAGTTCATCCATGTTGTTGATAGTATTAAAAATTAAAATAATGTTCCCATATCTCCGCCGAATTTCACTTTACCCAGGTGTTTGTAAGCCAGTTCGGTAACTTCGCGTCCGCGTGGCGTGCGTTTCAGAAAACCTTCTTTAATTAGGAAAGGTTCATAGACTTCTTCAAGTGTGCCGGGGTCTTCGCTGAGTGCAGTGGCAATCGTGGTCAGTCCGACGGGTCCGCCCTGAAATTTATCTATTATAGTAATGAGTATTTTGTTGTCAATTTCGTCCAGTCCGTACTTGTCGATATTCAGCGCTTCGAGCGCGTAATCGGCTATTTCCGGATCAATTGTTCCGTTTCCTTTTACCTGTGCGAAATCTCGTACCCGTCTGAGCAATGCATTGGCAATACGGGGAGTTCCGCGGCTTCGTCCTGCAATTTCCTGAGCAGCTTTGTGGTCAATCTGCACGTTCAGCAATCTTGCCGAGCGTTCGATGATGCCGGTGATGACCTGTGTGTCGTAGTATTCAAAATGACAGTTGATGCCAAACCGCGCTCGTAACGGACTGGTCAGAAGGCCGCTGCGTGTCGTCGCACCGATGAGTGTAAAGGGATTCAGCTCCAGCTGAATGGAGCGGGCGCTCGGACCTTTATCAATCATAATATCGATACGGTAATCTTCCATTGCCGAATAAAGATATTCCTCTACTATGGGGCTCAAACGATGGATTTCATCGATAAAAAGCACATCGTTTGATTCCAGGCTGGTGAGCAGTCCTGCCAGGTCACCCGGTTTGTCGAGCACCGGTCCCGAAGTGATTTTAAAACCCACACTCAGCTCGTTGGCAATTATGTTCGAAAGGGTCGTTTTGCCCAATCCGGGAGGTCCGTGCAGCAATACATGATCCAGCGATTCGGTACGCATACGGGCAGCCTGAACAAATATACGCAGGTTTTCCACAATTTTATTCTGACCTTTGAAATCGGAAAAACTCAGCGGACGCAAAGCATTCTCAAATTCCTTTTCGGTGTTTTTATTGTTTCGTATGTCAAATTGGTCTTCCATAGCTATTTTGTCAGTTCTCTGAATACTTCCTCCATTTTTTTCTCAAGCAGCTTTAGCATTATTAACTTCTTCCCGGATTTAACGGCCAGATCGAACAGCTGTTCCCGGATATCATTTTCGGCTATTATCCTGTATGTTTTGTAATCTTTAGTCTCAATCGATTTTATGTCTTTAATCAATCCAAATTCCTTTTCGGAAAAAGGTACCGAAAATTCTACTTCCACATGAAAATCGTTGCCCATAAATCCGGTTATTTCCTTTACATCTGTATAATCGGCGACTATTTCACCCTTGTTGATAATTATCACCCGGTTGCAAACGGCTTCAATTTCCTGCAAGATATGCGTGCTGAAGAGTACAGTCCGGTTTTTCCCGATTTCTTTAATCAGATTACGTATTTCAACCAGCTGATTTGGATCCAGCCCGGTAGTTGGTTCATCGAGTATCAGCACTTTGGGATTGTGGATTAATGCCTGAGCCAGACCCACGCGCTGCCGGTATCCTTTCGAAAGTTGTCCGATTTTTTTGCTGAATTCCGGTCGCAGTCCCACCAGATCAATCAGCTCGTCAACCCGTTTGTATTTTTCTTTACCAATGTAATAGGTTTCAGCCACAAAAAGCAGATATTCTTTCACATACATATCCGTGTACAGAGGATTTTGCTCTGGCAGATAACCGATATTTTTCTTCGTCTCAAGCGGATTATCAGCAACTTCCATGCCGCAAACGGTAGCATTCCCGATTTGGTAGTCGAGCGCTCCGGCCAGAATCTTCATGGTGGTGGTTTTCCCGGCACCGTTTGGACCCAGAAAACCCACAACTTCTCCGGCATCAATCCTGAAACTGATATCTTTGAGTACCTGCTGATCGCCGAACGACCTGGAAATATGTGAAATTTGTATTGACATGCTTAATTTTCCGCCTTTTTCGCCTGAATGAAATTAACGATAACTGACAAAAGTATATACCACAAAATAAGCGGAGAAATGGCTTTTTTCCACAGGAAAGCGATTAGCAGGACACTTCCCCCCAAAAATATAAATTGTATTTTATTGTCTTGCCAACTGAGATTTTTGAATTTGAGCGAGAACATGGGGATTTCGGCGACGAGCAAATAGGAGAAAAACACTGTGATTCCCAGTAAGATATATGGATTTGCAATGAGCCATTCGGACCAGGCGAGTGAAATTCCTGCCCAGAAAATGGCATTTGCCGGTACCGGCAACCCGATAAAGGAAGAGGTTTGGCGTTCGTCAATATTGAATTTCGCGAGTCGTAATGCTGAAAAAATGGTTAGCAGAAATCCCAGAAAGGCATATTTATGGGAGAAATCGGGCGAAAGCATATGAAAAACCAGGGCTCCCGGCAACAGTCCGAAACTGATGACATCGGCCAGGGAATCCAGTTCTTTTCCCATGGGGGAATAGGCCCTAAGCAGCCTTGCTGCCATGCCATCCAGAAAATCGAAAACAGCGGAAAAAATAACCGCAAGGGCTACACCCTCATAATTCCCGTTGAAGGCAAACCATACACCAACACAACCTGAAAACAGGTTGAGACAAGTTATCGTATTCGGAATGTGCTTTATCATAATTATCCTCCTTTTTTGTTTGTCAAAAATAAGAAATATACTTATATAATCAGAAAATCAATATGTTATTTGTCAAAATGTTAGTTGAAAAAGTGTCAATAATTTTCCGCTTAAATGAGCTAATCGGACGATTTACTATCAATCCAGATAGTTACAGGTCCGTCGTTGATCAGTTCCACCTGCATGTCTGCTCCGAATTCGCCTGTTTTCACCGGTTTTCTCAATAGTTGTTCCACTTCATTGCAAAAATGCTCATACAAGGGTATTGCTTTTTCGGGACGGGCAGCTTTAATGTACGATGGTCTGTTGCCTTTCTGAGTTTGTGCGTGAAGGGTAAACTGACTGACAATCATTATCTCGCCGTCAACCTCTGTTACAGGCAGGTTCATCACCCCTTTTTCATCGTTAAAAATTCGCATTTTCACCAGTTTGGAAGCCAGCCAGGAACTGTCTTTCTCATCATCGGCATCTTCGATACCAACAAATACAAGTAAACCTGTTTTTATTTCAGATTTCAGGAAGTTTTCAATCGTTACAGATGCTCTTTTTACCCGTTGTATCAATATCCTCATTCGAATGTGCTGTTACGTTTAACTTTTTAATCAGAATGGATAGCCGATAGCCAGATTGAATGCAAAATCTTCTGCTTTAATATTTGTCCTCCATTGTTCGGTACGATCCAATGCGGGATTGAACAACTTCACACCCAGATCGACACGCAATACAACGAAAGAAAAATCGGCTCTGATACCTGTTCCGTAAGCAATTCCGAGTTGTCCGAGAAATTTATCAAAACGAAAAGCACCACCGGGCTGAGCCTCGTAGTCGCGTATGGTCCAGACATTTCCGGCATCCAGGAAAAACGCGCCGTCGAGTTTCCAGAAAAGTTTGGTTCGGTACTCCATATTCAGATCAAGTTTTATGTCACCCATCTGCGTGTTGTAATCCACGTAATTGCCCCGGCTTCTGTACGTTCCGGGTCCAAGCTGATAGGCGGTCCAGCCTCTCACACTGTTAGCGCCTCCGGAAAAAAAGCGTTTTTCGAATGGCATTCGTTCTGCGTTTCCGTAAGGTACTGCAATTCCCAGTCCGGCGTGATAAACCAGCCGGTTGCTTTCATCAAAAATATGATGATGGGCTATCTGAAAGTCAGTTTTAACATATTGTGCATATCGGATACCAAAAACTTTGAAGGCACCGGTCGTGTCACGCTGCGCGTTGAAAACGGAGTTCAATCCCTGAAGAATATTTCCGGCCGTTTCGATACCATAATTCATGGTGGTATAGTTTCTTAACGGCTGAGCGGCGTTGAAACCACTGTAGGAACCACTGTAACCGGTTCGCATGATAAGGTGCGGCTGGAAGTTGTAGGCAAATGTCGGGTTTGAATTGATATAATTCTGATATTCGCCGGTAATTTTCGGATAATTCACGTAACTGATATCCAGCACATCAAAATTATGTTTCACCTGAAGTTTTTCGCTCCAGCTGTACTTAAAACCGGTTCCGGTAACAATTCCGGTATATTCTTTCGGCCTGTCGCGGTAACTGAAAGTAGCTGTAATTTCGGTATTCGCGCGGATATTTCGCCTCATATCCAGGCTCGAGAACGGCAGCAGAAAAGTTGGAAATTTCAATCCAAGGTCTGTACCGACTTCAATGGCTTTTTGTCCGGTGCCCTGATATTCGTAGGCTAGTCTGCCTTTTGCCGAAATGGTTTCAGAGCCTTTGAAAGCGTTGCGGTGTCCGTAGTTTATGTTGCCTCCAAAACCCCAGTAACCGGACGAATAGGTGATTTCACCATCGGCGGAAATGGTTTGGAGTTTATTGGGAGTGATTACGATGTAGCAATCCAGTTTGTCGCTTGCAACTTCGCGGAAACTTACGTTTACGTATTTGATTGCGCTCAGCGAATTCAGCGAGCTGTATGTGCGTTCAACCGAACGGTCGCCATAAGGCTTTCCGGGGACAATGAGCGCATGTTCGATCAGCACAGCCGGACGAATGTTGCGTTTGTTTTCATACACCAGTTCGTAGTCGCCAAGAGCGAGTGTATCCAGTTCCGGCGATAAATTAACAGCATCGGTTGTTTTATCCGATTCACAGTAAAAATGCACTTTGTTGATGGTATATTGCTGAAAAATACGCTTTTTTATGCTTTCATCCGATTTTTTCAGCTGTTCATTCATTTCCAGCACCAAATCTATTTTGTGTGAAACCAGACTGCTGTCGGCATAATAATGAAGTAAATCTTTGGTAAAGTTATAATAGCCAAGTTCTCTGAATTTGGAAGTAATCCGGTCCCTTTCTTCATCAAAAACATCGCTGTTAAAGAGTTTTCCCGTTTTAATGAGGCTTGCAGCAGTGTCTGATGCAATATCCGAAAGCTCAGGCTGATTGATATTTACCGAATAGCTGTTAAGCGTATATGGTTCATTCGACTGAATGGAGTATTTTACATCTGCCAGTTTTTCTTTCGGAAAACTTACCTCACTGTTCACTTTCACATCCATATAACCCTTATTACTGAATAGTTTTGTAATTTCCTTTTCGGTGATTGTTGTCAGTAATGGATTGTAGATAACAGGTTCCTCGCCGATTTTTTTTAATCTCCGGTTTATCCATTTGCTGGTGTCAGCGCCCGCGAGGTTATAAATGCCCAGTTGCATTTTGAAAACACCAAATATCTCGTTGTTAGGCGTTTGCCGGAGGTAAGTACTGATGTCTTCTTTCGGGATGGTTTTGTTGTCAGTTTCTATTTTTACATTATTCAGCAAATGTTCATTGTCAGGCACATATTTGGTTGGATTACATGCCACGGCAAGCAATCCAAGTACAAACACAAGTATATGAGGCAATGAACCTTTTGAAAATTTCATATTATATACTGAGCAATTTCAGTCATACTCAAAAACTTTTGCAAATATAAGCTTTATTCTCGTTTTCTTTATTAGTTTTGTAATGCAAAATAAGACTGTAAGAATTAATTGAACTAATATATTGCCTGAGTTATGTTGTCAAAATCGAAGATAAAATGGATCCGTTCACTGGAAATGAAGAAGAACAGGGATGAACAAAATCTGTTTGTTGCCGAAGGAGTAAAACTTGTTTCGGATTTACTGCCGCATCTTCGCTGCCGGTATCTGGCTGTATGTACCGATGGTTTTGATAATGAACGTTTTTCCCGTTTTACAGCCGAAAATGAACAAATTACCACCGATGAATATAAGAAAATAACTTTTCAGAAGTCACCGCAGGGTGTTTTGGCTGTTTTCGAAAAACCCGCTCACCGCTGGGATGAAAAGGAAATCTGCAGCAAGCTGAGCCTGGCACTTGACGATATTCAGGATCCCGGAAATCTGGGAACAATCATCCGTTTAGCAGACTGGTTCGGCATCGAACATGTATTTTGTTCCGTGCATTCGGCCGATGTGTTCAATCCCAAAACCATCCAGGCAACCATGGGTGCTATTGCAAATGTGAAAGTACACTATGTTGATCTGCCGATTTTTTTACGTGAACTGGAAGGAAAAATACCCGTTTATGGCACTTTTATGGACGGAGACAATATTTACGATAAAAAACTGCAAAGAAATGGGCTGATAGTGATGGGCAATGAAGGTCAGGGGATTTCGGCCGAAGTGGAGAAACTGGTGACTGAACGAGTGCAAATTCCCTGTTTTGCACCGGGAACAGTTGCCTCCGAATCGTTGAACGTGGGCATTGCAACCGCCATTACGGTTGCCGAATTCAGAAGGCAAACATATAACGAATGATATTTAATGAGAAAAACAACTTACTTCTTCATTTTAACTGTTATCGCTTTGGTTCTGGCTGCCTGGGTGACTAACCCCGACGAACAGCAGCATCACGAAGCTGCAAGGATTAAACTAGGCGAAATAGTCGAAAATACGATGGATGATTTTGGTCTAAAGAAAAATCTGCTGACGGATCTGGGATTTGATATCGGGAACAAGTATATAGACAGTTTGCTTGATGACTGTATTTCGGCCAACAACTATCTTGTCTGTTCCACAACCGTTTTCACCTTCAATGGGCAAAAATACATTATCGGATTTGGCGCATTCGGCAAAGTCTGGATATCCGATAAAGTGGAGGAAGGCCTCAAAAAAGAAATCAGAAACGGAATAATAAAAAACAATCCGCTTTTCAGCCGCTAATCTTCGATATACAGATAATCGTAATGTATCAGCGGTTTCTGATTTTTTTTGCCGATAAGTTGTCGGGCTTTTTCATTATTGTACTGTACTTTTCCAACTCCGATTATTTTTCCGTTTGAGCTCACAATTTTCACAATATCATCTTTTTCAAACGTTCCTGTAATTTGGGTGACACCTACCGGCAGCAGGCTGGTGGCTTTTGGACCCGAAAGGGCTTTTTCTGCATTCTCATTAATGTGAATTTCACCCTTGGCAAATCCGTCGCTGTGTGCAATCCATTTTTTTACGCTCGAAACATCTGTTGCTGATGCTTCAAAAATCGTACAGACTGTGTCTTTTTGCTTATCGAGCAAATCAATCAGGATATTCTCGCGTTTGCCGTTTGCAATAAGAACTTCTATCCCTTCATCGGCTATTTTACGCGCAATGGACGTTTTCGTCTGCATTCCCCCGCGACCCAGTGTCGATTTGGAAGTCTGAATAAAGTCAGATATATCCTCGCCTTTCCTGATTTTTCTGATAACGGTTGATTTCGGATTGGAAGGAGAGCCGTTGTAAATGCCGTCGATGTTACTCAGAATAATCAAAGCTTTTGTTCCGAGCATGGATGCTATCAGGCCGGAGAGTTCATCATTGTCGGTAAACATGAGTTCGGATACCGAAACAGCATCATTCTCATTCACAATCGGTATTACTCTGTTTTCCAACATTATGCGGAGGCAGTTCCGCTGGTTCAGATATTGCGACCGCCCTTCAAAATTAGTTTTTGTGGTCAGTACCTGACCGACAACAATTCCGTGTTCGCGAAAAAGTTCCCAGTAATGGTTGATTAACTTTGCCTGTCCGACTGTAGAAAATAGTTGTCGCTGTTCGACGATATCCATTTTTTTCGAAAATCCCATCACGCTTCTGCCCGATGCCACTGCACCTGAAGATATAAGCACAATTTGCACACCCAGTTTATGCAAAACTGATATCTGGTCAACCAGGGCTGACATACGTGTAATGTCAAGGGTACCGTCCGGACGGGTGAGTACATTGCTGCCAATTTTTACGGCAACTCTTTTATACCGTATATTAGTCTTATCCATGAGCGTGTTATGGTTTTTCGTTAAATATCACATGCAGTAAGGTGGTTCCCACTACTTTCAGTGTTACGGGATTGATATTTTCCATAGTGTCGTTCACCGTATGCCAGTACTTGCCAAATCCTGTCATGCTGTACTGATCGTACTGAATGATGTCAATTGCCGGAATTCCTGCCAGTTGGTTAACGTATAGATGATCATCGGTAATTGCTCCGCCCGGTTTGCCCACAAAATAATCACTGAAACCCAGTTCTGCCGCTTTGGACCATACCTTGTCCACAACGTATTTAGCATAATTGTCAGACAACTGTTCGCGGTAAAATGTTGCCTGCGGTGCGCCGACCATATCGAGCAATATGCCGTATCGGGCTCTGTAGTTGGGTATATGTTTGTTTTTAGCCCAGTATTGTGTGCCCAGGCACCACGAGTCTTCATTTCCGGTCGATGCTCCGTAATCTTCTGCATCGAAAAATATGATGTCAACGCCCACCGAAGGTTTTTGCCCGTTGAGCTGGCGTGCTATTTCCAGAAGAACTCCCACACCGCTTGCACCGTCGTTTGCACCGAGTACGGGAGTTTTATGATTTTTCTCATCCTTATCGTTATCGGCCCAGGGGCGTGTGTCCCAGTGTGCAAAAAACAGCAGGCGCGTCTCAGCATCCGGATTGTACGATCCGATGATATTTTTTGCTTTCAGGGTGGTTCCATCGAAAGCGGTGAGGCTGGCTTCCTGTAAGGTGACTGTTGCTCCAAACTGTTTAAGTGCCGATACAAGATAATCTCCGCAGGCTTTGTGTTGAGGAGTGTTGGGTACTCGGGGTCCGAAATCAACCTGTGTTTTTACAAATTTGTACGCCGAATCGGCTGAAAACTCAGGTACCGATACCTGGACGGTTTCAGCTTTATTTTCTGTTTTATTTCCGGTGTTCGAACATGAAAAAGCCATGATTATCAGACTAATGAATAATATGTTTCGCATAGAGATTGTTGATTGTTTACGGGAATATATTTAAAAAACAAAGATACAATAATTTTTCAGACCCGACGAAATATGAATATTTTCAAGAGATGTCCATTCATACTTCTGATGTTTCGGGAAAAAAAATGACTTAGTCTTTCGGATAATACGACCTGGAACAAACATGAACAGAGGTGCTGGAATGAAATGATCAGGTGTCCTCCGGAATAAGGAGATTAATCTGCCAAATATTAATTTTAATAAGAAATTTAATACAAAATTGTTAAAATACATCTAAAAACAGGTTTTATAACATATTTGTTTATTTGTTTTGTTTTAGAATTTGTTTTTACTTTGCAGATGTTAACTAAACAACACAATCTTTTTTATACCTTAGAAAAATTAACTAATACCTAAAAGGAAAGGCTTTGTGAAAAGCCTTTCCTTTTTTTTGCAAATTAATTTATTTGAAACTAAAAAATGATAAGTGCAACTATTATTTTTTAATAGTTTCGAATTTCAGAATATAAATTATCCTTCAATATTTTATACAGAATGTCATTCTTTTGCTTTCTTAAATAAACATAAGAGTTTTCAACTGATCATCGAAAAGTGTTATTTTTGCATTTTGTAAAGTCTGAAGTGATTTTTTTCGACACAATAATTATAAACTAAAATATAATATTATGAGTTTTAACATCGTTGTTCTTGCCAAGCAAGTGCCCGATACGCGCAATGTAGGTAAAGATGCCATGAAAGCAGATGGTACGGTCAACCGTGCAGCACTGCCCGCTATCTTTAATCCGGAAGATCTCAATGCGCTGGAACAAGCACTTCGTGTAAAAGACAAAATAAAAGACGCAACAGTAAGTGTGCTAACTATGGGACCCGGCCGCGCTGCCGAAATTATTCGTGAGAGTATTTATCGTGGTGCAGATAATGGTTATCTGCTCAGCGGTCGCGAGTTTGCCGGATCTGACACCCTCGCTACTTCCTACGCGCTTTCGTGTGCCATTCGTAAAATGGGTAAAGTTGATCTGATTGTGTGCGGTCGTCAGGCTATCGACGGTGATACCGCACAGGTTGGTCCGCAGATTGCCGAAAAGTTGGGTTTACCACAAATCACCTATACGGAAGAAATCCTCGACGTGAATGCAACCTCTATTACAGCTAAACGTCGTGTGGAACGCGGAGTGGAAGTTGTAAAAGGACCGCTTCCGATGCTTGTAACTGTTAACGGAACAGCAGCACCCTGTCGTCCGCGTAACGCGAAACTGGTGATGAAATACAAGTATGCCAAAACTTCAACTGAACTTCAGGAAAGCAGTTCGGATTACACCGATTTGTTCAACTCACATCCCTACCTGAACATCGACGAATGGGGTGCAGCAGATATTGAACACGATCCGCAATGGCTCGGGTTGAGCGGTTCACCTACCAAGGTAAAACAGATTGAAAGTGTAGTATTTACTGCCAAAGAAAGCAAACGTATGGGAGTTTCCGATACCGAAATTGAAGATCTGATAAAGGAACTGATTGCAAATCACACTATTGGGTAATTTTAAAATTGACACAGACATGAATAATATATTTGTATATCTCGAAATAGAAGATGGCGCCGTAGGCGATGTGAGTTTGGAACTTCTGACCAAAGGCCGCAGTCTGGCCGATCAGTACAAATGCCACCTCGAAGCTGTTGCTGCCGGATATCAACTGGATAAAGTAGCCGAACAGGTATTCCCGTACGGAGTGGATGTACTCCATCTGGCCGACGATAAAAGAATGTCCCCTTATACTTCTCTGCCACACACATCCTTACTTGTAAATCTTTTCAAGGAAGAAAAGCCGCAAATTGCATTGATGGGTGCCACCTCGCTCGGACGTGATCTCGGACCACGCGTATCATCGGCACTCTTCAGCGGACTAACAGCCGACTGTACAGCTCTTGAACTTGGAAACTACGAAGATAAAAAAGCAGGCAAAACGTATGAAAATCTGCTGTATCAGATTCGTCCTGCTTTTGGAGGTAATATTGTGGCAACCATTGTCAACCCCGACTGCCGTCCGCAAATGGCAACCGTGCGTGAAGGTGTGATGAAGAAACAGATTAAAGATCCGAAATACAAGGGAAAAATAAATAAACTCGACGTTTCGAAATATGTGGCTGATACCGATTTCGTGATGGAGGTCATTGAACGGCACATGGAAAAGTCGAAGCTGAACATCAAAGGTTCACCCATTATTGTCGCCGGAGGTTACGGTATGGGTAGTGCTGATAATTTCAAATTGCTGTATGATCTGGCAAATACACTTGGTGGTGAAGTTGGCGCTTCACGTGCTGCTGTGGATGCTGGTTTTGCTGAACACGAACGTCAGATAGGACAAACCGGAATCACCGTTCGCCCGAAACTATACATTGCCTGTGGAATTTCAGGACAAATTCAACACATTGCCGGTATGCAGGAAAGTTCCCTGATTATTGCTATCAATAACGATCAGCATGCTCCCATCAATGCCATTGCTGATTATGTAATCACCGGAAACGTGGAAGAAGTCATTCCGAAAATGATTAAATACTACAAGGCCAACAGTAAATAATACCGACTGTCGATTAACTTGGAATGTTTATTCAGGTTTTTTCTAAATGAAGGAAATTAGAACAGAAAAAGAAAAAAAATTATGAGTAATTATTATACAGACAATGCCGCGTTGAAATTTCAGCTTTCTCATCCGCTGATGAAAAAGATAGTTGCCCTCAAGGAACGCAATTATGTTGAAAAAGATAAATACGATATAGCTCCCCGCGATTTTGAGGATGCTATTGACAATTACGATAAAGTATTGGAAATTATCGGTGAAATAAGCGGTGAGCTTATCGCTCCGAACGCTGAAGGGGTTGACAAGGAAGGCCCTCAGGTTATCAACAACCGCGTAAAATATGCCAGCGGAACCCAGCAAAATCAGGATGCACTGACACAGGCTGGAGTGTATGGTATGGCTTTGCCACGCCAGTTTGGTGGGCTCAATTTCTCCATGCTTCCTTATGTGATGAGCGGCGAAATTGTTTCGCGTGCCGATGCCGGATTTGCCAATATCTGGGGACTTCAGGATTGTGCGGAAACAATAGTGGAATTTGCCGACGAAGATGTCAAAGCCGAATTTTTACCACGGGTAACTTTGGGTGAGACATGTTCGATGGACCTCACCGAGCCCGATGCCGGATCGGACCTGCAGGCTGTACAGCTAAAAGCAACAGAAATTAACGGACAATGGTATCTGAACGGCGTAAAACGCTTTATCACCAACGGTGATGCTCAGATAAAACTCGTTTTGGCACGCTCCGAAGATGGTACAAACGATGCACGCGGACTGTCCTATTTCGTGGTTGACAATAAGCATGACAGCACCGTTAAAGTCAGGAGAATAGAAAACAAACTCGGTATCAAAGGATCGCCAACCTGTGAGCTGGTGTTTACCAATACACCGGCCAAACTGGTAGGTACCCGTCGATTGGGACTCATCAAGTACGTGATGTCGCTGATGAACGGAGCACGGCTTGGTGTAGGCGCACAGTCAGTAGGTGTATCGGAAGCAGCATACCAGGAAGCCGTAGCTTATGCCAACGATCGTAAACAGTTCGGAAAGGCAATCGTTGAATTTCCGGCGGTATATGAAATGATTTCGCTGATGAAAGCCAAACTGGATGCATCAAGAGCGCTGCTTTATGAAACAACCCGTTTTGTTGATGTATATAAAGCTTACGAAGGTATTGAAAGCGAACGCAAACTTACTCCCGAAGAAAAAGCCGATTACAAGGAATACCAGAAACTGGCCGATGCATTCACTCCGCTTGTAAAAATGTTTGCCAGCGAATATGCCAACCAAAACGCATACGATAGCGTTCAGGTTCACGGAGGTTCAGGTTTTATGAAAGATTATGCCTGTGAGCGCATTTATCGCGATGCACGTATCCTTACCATATATGAAGGAACATCTCAGTTGCAGGTTGTTTCAGCTATCCGCCACGTGACAACTGGTAATTACCTGAAACAGATCAGAGAATATGAAAAACAGGTAATTAATCCAGAATTTCATTCGTTCCGCAAAAGATTAATGGTGATGACCAATCTGCTCGAGAATTCGATAAGTCGTGTTGACGAGATCAAAAATCAGGAATACCTCGATTTCCAGGCTCGTCGTCTGGTCGAAATGGCAGGTCATATCATCATGGGTTATTTACTTCTGATTGATGGCAGCCGTAACGAAATGTTCCGTAAATCGGCCGAGGTTTACCTGAACTACTCCGAAGTGGAAGTACGTAAGCATGCTGCATTTATCAAAACTTTCAATGTGGAAAGTCTGGACAGATACAGAATGGCTTAAAATAATAGTTTCGAATAAGAGAACGCTGAAATTTTTGATGATTTCAGCGTTTTTTTGTTCTGTACTGATCAATCTCGCAGCATTCAATAATAACAAAATCGTATTTAATGCAGGTAAATTTATCCTTAATAAATAATGTCAAAAAATCCGATAAACATTACAGAACTTCAGTGTGTTATATAAAAAAATAAGACAATAAGAAAAAATTATTTAAAAACTTATTGAAAGTCATTTATACCTCCATTTCTTATCAGCATTCACAGAATAATTTACTGTTTTTATAATCATAAAAAAGAATTATACCATGAAAAAGTTTGTTTATTTACTATGTGTGGGCATTTTATTCAGTATGCAGGTAAGTGCTCAGGGTTGGCTCGATAAAGTAGGTCAAAAAGCTGTAAATACGGCTAAGCAAAAAGTGGAGAACCGGGCAGCCAAAAAGGCTGGCGAAGCAACCGACAAGGCACTCGATAAACTGGAAAAAAAGGACAACAAGAAAGTAGAAACCGAAGAGAATAAAGAATCGAGTGTACAGACAGCCGATAAAACAGTGAAAGAAGAGAAGCTGACAGCTACTTCGAAGTATGATTTTATTCCGGGTGAGAAAGTTATTTTTTACGATGATTTCAGCCAGGACGCGGTAGGCGATTTCCCGGCACTCTGGAATACCAATGGCACAGCAGAAGTGGTTACAACCAATCTATATCCAGACAACTGGATGAAACTCAACTCTGAATGTTGTGTGTGGACCGATAAACTATTAAATCTCCCAGATAATTATACCATCGAATTTGATATCGTACCGATTGAACGCGAAACGGGAAAAGGAATGTATGGCTGGAAGATGAGGCTAATGCAGGCCAAAAATGCAACTTCGTGGGATGCAGGTACAGCTCCCGGCAAAGGTGGTTTTTGTCTTACAACTTATTACTATGGAAAACTTTCATACAACACCTGGCTTTATGGTGAGTGCGACAAACAAGGCTTGAGCGGATTTGTAGAAGAGCAATTTCAGCAAAAGCTCGACAAAAAAGTTCATATAGCCATGTGGATTCAGAAATCGAGGATCCGCGTTTATCAGGGTCAGGATAAAATTGTTGACTTGCCACGGGCATTTCCTGCAGGTTGCGTACAGCCCGACAGACTTCGCTTCGAGTATGGTGCTATCCTCATTAGCAATGTGCGGATAGCAGTTGGCGCTCCCGATACCCGCAGTAAATTAATTACCGAAGGAAAACTGGTTACCTACGGCATCTATTTCGATGTCAATAAAGATGTGGTAAAAGCAGAATCGTTCGGAACGCTGAAAAGCATTGCCGATGTTCTGAAAGAAAATCCGGATGTACGGATAAAAATCATTGGTCATACCGACAGCGATGGCGATAATGCCAAAAATCTCGATTTATCGCAACGCCGGGCAAAATCGGTGATGAACGAACTGGTCAGCGTGTTTGGCATTGAAGCTTCGCGCATCGAAACCGATGGTATGGGCGAAACCAAACCCGTTGCTCCCAACGATACTCCGGTCAATAAGGCGCTCAACAGGAGAGTGGAGTTTGTAAAATTATAAGAATTCCGATTCTTTACCGAAACATAGATAAATTATGAAAACAATCCGTATTTTGCTTCTGATGGGTTGTCTTATAGCTGCTTTTCAAATTAAAGCTACAGAACCCGTATTAGTGGATATTACTTTCGGCGTAACAATTCCACCAGATATCAGTGTCACCACTCTGAAGGTTTTCGAGATAAAATCAAACCAGGCCCGATGCAGTTTCAGTATTCATGGAACTGCTATCAGCGAAAGAGGTGTCTATTATTCGCAATCGCCAGATGCCGAACTTACCGGAACGAAATCAACGGCACCCGGTAATACCAACAACGGAAGCGTCATCATTGCAGGACTTAGTCCCGGAACAACCTATTATGTCAGGGCTTACGCCAGAAGCAGTTCTGATATTGTTTACGGCAATGAATTAAGTTTCACAACCCTGAATGCCGAGGAGAAAACCAAAACCACCAATAATACAGGTCAAAAGGTGGAAAAGAAAGAGACGAATGTGAAAAAATAACTTCATTTCAAGCATTTTAAGTACTTCAGTATCTATAGAGAGCCTTCGGTTTTTATCCGTAAGGCTCTTCTTTTTTTATTTTCGTCCAATTGATTTGACCTGAAAAAATTATCCGGTGTCCCTGAAAAAACAATATGCGCTGAGTAAGATGTCATTTATATGAATAAAAAATATTCAATTTTCTTTGAGCACGGAGGATTAGAGAGAATTAAAATTTCAGTAATTTTGTAGTTTGTAATAAAACATCAATCATCAATACGATAAAAAAATGGAAAATTCGCAGCACATTGGTTTTGATAATGATAAGTACCTTCAGAAACAGTCAGCGGCAATACTCGAAAGGGTAAGCAGATTTAACGATAAGTTATATCTGGAATGCGGAGGTAAAATACTTTATGATTACCATGCTGCGCGGGTTTTACCCGGTTTCGATCCGAATGTGAAGATGAGGCTTTTACAGAAGTTGAAAGACAAGATTGATGTCATCATGTGCATCTATGCCGGAGATATTGAACGGAATAAAATCCGGGCTGATTTTGGAATTCCCTACGATGTGGACGCGTTGAAAAGCATTGACGACCTGAAGTGGTTTGGTATCAACGTGGCGGCAGTGGTGATTACACGCTACCAGGATCAACCGGCAGCAGCTGCTTTCAAAAACAAGCTGGAAATGAAGGGAATAAATGTATATCTGCATTACCCGACCGTTGGATACCCGACCGATGTGGAAAAAATTGTGAGCGATGAAGGGTACGGAGCCAATAAATACATTAAAACCACCCGGCCTATCGTGGTGGTTACCGGACCCGGTCCCGGCAGCGGAAAACTGGCAACCTGCCTCTGCAACCTGTATCACGAGTATAAAAAAGGCGTTAAAGCCGGATATGCCAAATTTGAAACATTTCCCGTCTGGGATCTTCCGCTCAAACATATGGTGAATGTGGCCTATGAATCAGCTACCGCCGATCTGAAGGACGTAAATATGATTGATACCCATCACCTCGAAGCCTATGGTACCGAAGTGATCAATTACAACCGCGATATCGAGGCGTTCAATCTGCTCAAAAAAATTCTCGAAAAAATTACCGGCGGAGAGTCGATGTATCTTTCGCCGACTGATATGGGCGTCAACCGCATCAGCTCGGGGATTGTCGATGATAAGATTATTTCGGGAGCATCCTATCAGGAAATTATCCGCAGGTATTTCAGGAGTAATGTGGATTTTACCATGGGACTTGCATCCCGCGAAACACTCGACCGTTCGCTCGAAATCATGAATGAGGTCGGAGCCACCGAAACAGACCGTAAAGTGGTGTTGCCTGCCCGCAAAGCAGCCGAAGCCGCTCAAAAAGAAGAGGGGAAAGGTTATGGAGGCATTTATTGCGGATCGGCTATTGAACTGCACGACGGGACAATTATTACAGGTAAAAATTCGCAGCTGCTGCATGCGTCTTCCGCCATGATGCTCAATGCAACCAAATATCTGGCCGGACTTCCCGAAAACATGATACTTTTACCCGAAAGTATCATAGATTCGGTCACTCATCTGAAAAAAGACATCCTGAACGGCAAAAAAGTAAGTCTCGATGTGGAGGAAACACTCATCGCGTTAGCCATCAGCGCTACGACAAATCCGGCGGCAAAAATGGCTTTGGATAAACTGACCGAACTGCATGGCTGTGAAATGCATTCCACTCATATTCCTACTGCCGGTGACGAAGCCGGTTTTCGTAAACTGAAGGTAAACCTGACCTGCGATCCGGAATTCTCCAGCAAACGATTGTTTGTCAGCGAATAAACCGTATTATTTTTTTGTTCTGCTAATCGAAATAGCTGGAATTGTCAAAACAGTGCGTGCAAAGTTTTTCTTTTGGTAACCCGATGGCTTCAACCAGGTCATCGAGTTTCTGAAAGGAGAGAGAGGTCAGATCCAGGTGTTCCCGTATCTTTTCAACCATTGCCCGGTATTTCTCGCTGTTGCAGTCCGAATACTCCTTCATGTCCACACCTTCCTTGTTTTCAAGCTCTCTGACAGCTTTATGTGTAGC